>Ga0180009_10000128_pt1 | contig 122359 bp, 95 predicted proteins | sample OS_PC_MetaG_FD_123537 | JGI IMG/M metagenome (GOLD analysis project Ga0180009, IMG submission 123537) | Groundwater microbial communities from the Aspo Hard Rock Laboratory (HRL) deep subsurface site, Sweden - OS_PC_MetaG | ecosystem: Environmental > Aquatic > Deep subsurface > Groundwater...
AAAATGCTGTTTGAAAAATTTCCTTTAGCTGAAACAGACGAAGAGTTGAAGGCTCTACTCCCCCAATATCAGGTTGGTACATCGCCTGGTGAAAAACAAGGTGCGGTTTAATTAGCGCTTACGGAAAAAGGATAATAATAGCAGGAATACGCAAATTAATATCTTTTTGAGTTCTTCCGATATCTTCTATCAAGAGTTCTAATTTTTCTTTTTCAATTCGATTTTTTCGTTTCGACATACTTTCCTTTAAAACCTCTTAATTATCTAAATATCAGAGTACCAATCTCCAACCAGCTCACCCTCAATCGGGACATAGTCCAAATCAGTATCCAACCATTCTTTGATCCCTTTCTTAATAGCATCCGATAGACCTAAAAAATTATCAACAGCGTCAAGAGTAGTGCCAATAATAGCGCCAACAACTATAGCACCCCCTACAACGACCCAGACGGGTGCTGACGCAAGAGCTGCACCAACAAATAATCCTGCCAATAGTCCACCAACAACAATCTTTAAAGCATCCATACCTAAGTCAACAGCTAAATCTGACAAGGTGTATTCTTCATCTTCAAAAAATTTAGCCGCATTTATCGCCCCGCAAATAAAGAATGATATAACATTTCCTCTTGGTGCGATTTTTTTTGCCAGGGATGATTTGGCATAACCAGATTTAGAAGCTATGTAATCGATTGTCATCCATGATTTTGCTTTAAGACGTGTAGTTTTCTTTGCAAGTTTGGAAATCTTCATTCGAAAATTGCGATTACCTTCAAATGTTAGCTTTATAGTGCCGTGTGCAGCGTCATATTTGAATGAACCTTTCTTTAGAAAACCGGTCTTATAGTCTTCTTTAATTAGTTTCCAAACTTCTTTATCCCTAAAAATATCAATCGAAATAGCTACTCCAGATTTTGTAGCTTTTAACCACTTATGAGATAAATGGACCAAATCACCTAAAATCTCTCTAAGATCCTTTGTCTCTTCATAGGAAACAGGTCTATCATTCAATTCGTCTATAACGGTCGAAAATTTAGTATCTGCATTAACATCAATTATTCCTAAGTTTTTCTCAAAGTATTGTATAGACTCATTGATAATATGCAGTTGTGCTTCGTCGCTTATATTATCAAACTCATAAACCTTATCAAGAGATAAGCCAGGAATTGGTTTTTTAATCTCAAAAAGAACCAACTCATCTTTCTTCATACCATATTTATCTTGGTATTCTCCAAAATCCCAATTAGACTTAGTCCAATCAGGATATTGCTGAGTATCTGATTGGCTATCAACTTGATTTATCTGAGAAGTCCCTGAACCATAATTCATAGCATAACTCGCGGGATCCCAACTAGCCGTTGTCAGGTTAGGCTGAGCAATGGTGCTTTTGGTGTTTTTCATTTCACCAAAGGCGATCTTCAATTCTTCCTTATTGTCCTTTGGGATCTCTCTAAGATTTTCAATAAAAGTCTTCTTTCTACCATTGATTTTTAATTTCAACTTCCCACCATAACGGGAATAGCCATTGATCTGGTGTTTACATTTTGTATCAACTGGCAAAACATCTGAATTCACGTCGTTTACAATAGGTTGGATAGTGCAAGGGAAATTGTAGTTGTAGAATTTAATGGTCGATACTTCAGAAATCGTTTTGAGATGCTCGATAAACTTAATGGGATGGAAGAAATAGACTTCGTCAGGAAAGGAACTACCGTTTTCCTTCAGTTGGTGCCATACTGACAGGTACGGGTTTGAAATTTTTGCTGATAGCGGTTTTTGAGCCGGGAAAGGAGTCTCAAAAAATCCTGGGTATGGGGGTTCAAATTTGGATAGGGTGAAACTTTCCGGAATCATTTTTTCTGATGTTGGTTTTTCATTTTTCAAAAACGGACTTTTGACTGTTTTGACTGGGATTTTATAGCACTTTGGAGAGGGTCTTGGAAGGGAAACCGATCAAGGTTTTTGCTTGATCGGTGTGGTTCGATGAAGGATTAAAACAGCAGGGATTTGGAGGAGGACTGTTCGGCAGGATGGTGGTTTTGGTGGACGTTCTTCAAATAGCTGATATCCAGCCTGGTGTACATCATGGTGGTGTCGATCTTGGTGTGACCCAGGATCTCCTGAATGATTCTGATATCTGCTCCGTTTTTCAGCATCAGGGTTGCCATGGTGTGTCTGAACAGGTGGGTGTTGCCCCATTTTTTGATCTTGTGTTTTCGTTTGGCTTTGGTAATGGTTTCCCGAATCATTGCCGACCCCAACCGGTTGCCTTGGGTATTGAGGAATAACGCCTTGTTGGAAGCCGTTTCCAGTTCCGGTCTGATATCTGTCAGATAAACCTTGATCCACTCCAAAGCCCTTTCTCCGATGGGAACCAACCGTTGTTTTCCTCCTTTTCCAAAGCGGATATTTAAGATTCCTGATGTAAAATCGATATCGGAAAGATCCAGCAGGGTGAGTTCCTGCCTTCTGATCCCGGTGGAATACAGAATCTCCAGCATGGTTCGGTTTCTGAACCCGGCTTTGGTTTTCAGATTGGGATAAGATAAAATCTTCTCCACTTCTATTTCTGTGAAACTATCCGCCAGGGGTTGAGGCTTGGGCTTGCCCAGGTTCCAGTTGTTTGCCGGGTTTTCAAAGATCCGGTGGGTGGTTTCACACCAGATAAAAAACTGCCGGATATCCAGCATTGTTTTTCTAATCGTGGAGGATTGTTGAACCGTTTCTCTGTTCTTTTCTTTGATTCCCTTGGGAATCCAGTTGAACCAATCCTGGTATTGATGCAACTGATCCAGGGTAATGCCGCAAAGATCCGATAAGTTCTTTCCCCGGCACCAGCGGACAAAGCTTTTCAAGGAGTTGAAGTTATTCAAAACAGTATTGAATCTTAATCCCCGATTTACCAGATGATTCAAGTACTCATTGGTTTCTTCAACTAATGGAAAGCCCGATTCGATCTGATTAAAAAACATCTGTTTCATTCTTCCCCCTCTGATCGCTGCAGTTTCGCCGGATGCGTTTTGGTGTGAACCTCTTTCAGATGATCAATGCAAAGGTGGGTATAACGTTGGGTGGTCTTCAGCATGGCATGTCCTAAGATCTCCTGAATGGCTCTGATATCCGCACCGTTTTTAAGCATCAGGGTAGCCATGGTATGTCTGAAGAGATGACAGAGCCCCTGCTTTTTAATCCCTGCTTTGGTTTTGTATTTTTCAATCACCTCACCCAGGTGGGTGATGCTTTTTCCATTTTGAGTTAAAAACAGCTTGTTTTCATGAACCTTGTTGAAAGTGATCTTCTCTCTGGTTTTATCCAGGTATTTTTGAGTCCAGGCCAAAGCCCTTTCACCGATAGGAACCAATCGTTGTTTGTCTCCTTTTCCCTCGGTTACCTTGACAATTCCCTCTTCGAAGTTAATATCCTCGGGTTTCAGCTGAATCAATTCGTTTTTTCTGATTCCGGTGGAATAAAGAACCTCCATCATTGCCCGGTCTCTGATTCCTAAACCGGTTTTCAGATTGCAGCTTGCAAGCATCGCTTCCACCTCCTGAACGGTCAAGACATCTTTGATTCGCAAACCGGGTTCTTTTGGTAATTTCAATTCCTTGGCCGGATTGTAAACCAGAATTCTGTTTTCAGAGAGCCAGTTGAAGAACAGTCTCACCGGAATCAATCTCGATTGTTGAGAAAGAGCTTGCAGGGGGTTCCCTTTTAATCCCAGGGGTGCCTTGGTTAGATATCTGGCATAAGAATCCAGAATGGATCTGGAAACAGCTGTCACTGTTTTTATGTCTCTTTCCTCACACCAGTTGATAAACAGGCAAACATGTTTTTCATAACCGTAAAGGGTCAGATCGGCTTTACTTTGTCGTTTCAGGTCGCAGGTCCAGGATTTTAAATGTGTTTGCATGGTGATTCCTTTTGGTTAGCTTTTAGCAATTGGCTTTTAGCAATTGGCTTTTAGCAATTGGCTTTTAGCAATTGGCTTTTAGCGGTTAGCTAAAAAGGTGTGAACGGTTTCAAATTTGGATTTGAGATTTTAGGCGCTTGTGCGTTTTTGGGGTGTTTCTGCGGGTTGTTTTTGTAAACGCCTATCAGTTAATGGTTTGGAGAGATTTAGGTTAACCGACCGCCACCGTCTGCTTAGCGACTGCGCCCGACCGGTACCGACCGCGTGATTGGGTCGGTCTTCAGGAAAGTCTTTTGTTTAAACAGCTTGTTTTAACAGGGGATTGATGCAGCCTATTCCTGCATCTTTTGCGGTTTGTTTCTCTTGTTCCGCATAATACAGCAACTCATACTGATACACCTCATTCACATGTTTCCGGTAGGATAACAGGTATTCATGGCTGACCAGTCGTGCCAGATGAACCTTGGTTTGAGTCTCTCCGAAAGTGGTGTACCGTTTCAGATCTCTGCGTATAAACCGAACCTCATTTAATGGGATGTTTTCCATCTCCGACTTCTCTTTACAAAGCTGAGTGATCTGATTTAATAACAGGATCGTTTGTGGGGGCAGTTCTTCCAAAGATCGTTCCAACACCTTGGGGAAAAGCCGGTTGGCTACCTTTATATCGGATTCAACCACTTCGATGTAGTGCAATTCTTCGTCTCCATTTCCATCTTTCAGCACTTTGATTTCCCGTTGATGCTGAAACAACAAGGCAATCGATTTGATCAGGGTTAAATATTTGTCATGATCCCGTCTCAATCTTAACCGGTGCGAGGGAAAGGTTAGCTCCCTGGAGAAAGGATTGATCACCTGAATCGGTTGAATCAAACGCTGGGCGTTTTGGTGTTTGTATCTTAATCTGAATCGTTGCTGGTTTAACTTTAATCCTTCCAGGGTATCGTTTTCCCGTTGCATGGTTTGGATCGCTTCGGTCTGTTTCCTCGATTCATTCACTGTTAAGATCAGACACCGGTTTTCAAGCTCCGGGTCCAGATCGATGTTGGTGGTGGTCAGAAACACCTGGGCCGGTCCGTTGACCTTGTAGGACTGGGTTTCCATACGACCTGTTTTGGGATTTTTACCGGTGGAGGCAATCCGAAGGCATCCTTCACTTTGCAGGGTCTTAATGGCATAGGCCGCCCGTTCCGCTCCCTCCTCTTCACTGATGGCCAGGGTTTTATGAACCAGGTTGTTTTCACCGATGTAAAACAGACTTTGTCCGGTCATGGCGGTGTACCTGATCAGATCCTCTTCCGGCAGAAATTCCAGGACAGCGTCCATTAAAGTGGACTTTCCTGCAGAGGAGGAACTTTGTACAATCACCGCCAGGGGTTTTTCCATCTTCCTTGAAGTCATGGCCAGATAGGCCAGCAGACTGTTTTCCCGTTCCCCGATTAGGCCGCAGGTTTCCAGATCATCCGCAATTTGGTCCAACAAATTCTCAGATTTGAGAAGTTCCAAAGCTTCCACCTCCTCTTCAGGGGTTAACATGATCTCAATCTCAACCGGTCCCATCTCTTTTTCGATCTCCTTGTAAATCAGATTTTCCAGCTCCATCAAGATCTTTCCCATGTCGGCCTTGATGATGGATTTATCCACGTTCAACTCATCCGCAGCCACTTTGACAAAGTGGTTTCTCGGTTTGGCTTGGTAGAGATCCAGGCTATCGATGTAATAAAGCTCACCCCGGAAAACCCGGATATTAATCTTCATCACCTCCAAAGAGAGATTCTTGAACAACCCCTTGATCTTGTATTCCCGGTCATCAAATTGGAAAAGAACCTCGTCCTCTTTGATTTCACAAGATGATTCTTTCTTCTTGACTGAATCAGGCATATTTTCGGATTCTGTTTTTGCTATCTTCTTTGAAGATGCATTTGCAGCCATTGAAGGAGTTAAGGTCTGCAAACTTTCGACTCCTTCTTTGGCTGTTCGATTGTTGTTTCCAGCTTTTATCCACTGTGCTTGATCCAGGATCTTTTCAAAGGCTTTTCTTTGAAGAGTCGGTTTATCATGCAAGAGCATAAACTCGTTGGCAGAATGCCCCAATGGAAACTTCACCTTGTACAATTTTATCTCAAGTTCTCTCAATTCCTTTGCCAACTTCTCCACTGTCTTGTTGTTTTCGTCATCATTTGGATAAGCAAAGGTGAAACTTTTTACCCGGTACCGCTCAAGCAGTTTCTTGAATTCGTCTGTGATTTCGCCGGTTGGAAAACTCACCAGTGTATTTAAAAATCCGTGAATCCAAAAACTCAAGGCATCCACCACCGATCCACACAAGATTAAGTCTTTGGACTCCAAAGCTTCCAGGTTCAGGAATCCGGATTTACCGCCGTTTAAAAACAGGTGGGCTAATTGGGGGATAACCTCTTTGGCTCTTCTACCGTAGATCTCAACAATCTCACCATACTCATTACAGATGGGGAAAGTCAGGCAGCCTTTGAAAACATCTTTCCCGGTTTTATCTGTTACTCCCAACTCTTTGAGCCGGTTTCTGATCTCCTTTCCTTTTTGGGTTTTTGCTGCAGGTAAAATCTTATGCAGACTGTTGTCTGAGTAACCGATCTGAAACCGGTCGATCACTTCAGGATGAACCAGTCCCCTCTGTTTCAGATAGTCCAAAGCTGGCGGGCTCTCCTTCAATTTCTGGTTATAATAAGCCGTAACTTTGCCTAACAGTTCGGCAGAGTTATTATTTTCCATAATCCTCCTTAAATAGAGTTAGCGGTTGTTTGGTTCAAATGACCTCTATGGCTATAAATCCCGAAACAAGAAACAGGATTGGGGCAACTTTCTCAAATCGGGCCACCTCTGTCAAGTAAAAAATGGTTTTGTTAAGAATTTTTGATGAAGTTGGAAAACAGTTTCCCCTGCCGGTCAGCCCTAAATAGCTATTAAAAGCAGAGTTACAGCGGTGATAGTTTTATGAGTGGGACTTAAAATGATGGAAAGTGGGGTTTTTGCAAATTTGTCAAAATGGTCTGAGTTACTATTTTCAAAGGGAATAAAGGGCCATAGTACCTTTTACTCTCCCTGGATTTTTGGTTTTCAACCGGCGCAGCCTGGTTGCAAACTGAAAATCCGGGGCAGCCGACGAAGGAGGCATTGCTCCGGCAACCAACTTCACAGAAAAGGTGGGAGTGCATTTACGATGATCTAACCGGGAGCAGTCAATAAATCACGTAGTGATTTCAAGTCAAAAACCCGGCATGGATGCCGGAACCCAACTTTACACAGGTTTTTTCTGTGTAAAGCCGGTTGGTTTACCCCCGCTTTCGAACCTTGCTGCCAACTGACCAGCAGCACAAACCATGAACTCAGCTAAAATTTTGCGAGAAACATCGCGGGGGCTGGCCGCGGGAGCGGCTGGCCAGCCAACCGGGGGTGGGCAGCCAGGGATGGCGATGGAATGGGCTTGCCCTGGCTGGCTTGTCCAGCCGTAAAACAGTGAAGGCAGGGACGCCTGAACGCCTTACAGAGGAGGGACTAGACAATATTACTATAGTGTTCTAACGATTTCCCAATTTAACTTAATAAACTGTTCTTCGCTAGTTCTTTTAATAATATATTGGTACGCTTCTTTAGTGATTATATGTGGTAATTCATCAGAAATTTTATCCTCAATTACATAAATAAACGGTATGTCTTGATCGTCTGTAGTCAAATTAATTTTTTCACCGCATTTCATCACTAGCTCATATTTAGTAGAGTTATAGTGAACTCCTTTAAATCTACTGACATTAACTCTTTCCACATTTTCGTAATGAAAGACTTCTTTCCCAAGCGGAATTCCACTTCTTACGAGTATCTTGTCATCATAAAACACTTTATTATTAAAGACTGATAATATCGGCAACAATACGCCACATAACAATAGTGAGTATATTAAAAAAAGATTTATAAGACGTCTTTCTTTATTTAAACGTTTATTGAAATTTATGCCTTCCAATAGAACCTTAATAAACTGGAACAAACAAACTGGTAGTAAAATTAGTGATATAAAAGAAATGTGAAAAGAAAACGTTGAAGGTGAAATATATATGACATCGTTATCAAGCCAGATCAAGTCTTGAATTACATTAAAAATTAATTTGCTTATGTAATTCAAAAGAAAATATATAATAATTATACCAAAAATGATTGCTATTCCTTTTAGAATACCAGTTAGTTTATCTATCATAATTTTTTTCTCAGCAATTCATGAAAAAAGGTAGAATCCAAGAAGATTAGATAACTGGTCTAGGAAGTTGTTATACTCAGGTGTTTTTTCGATATCTTCTTTTATTTCTCTCATTTTTTCTTTCAACGTTTTTGAAATTTCTGCTTCATCATCGATTAAATCGAGTCCTACTCCAACAGCTATTCCTACAGCAATTCCTGCTGCAACAACTGCCCACACTGGCGCACTAGCTGCAAGTAAAATGACCGCAGCACCAGCAATAAATCCCATAAATCCAGCAACCATGACTTTGACAAAATCAACTCCTAAATCAACTAACAAGTCTGTAATGACTTTCCCTTCGTCTTCACAAGCGACATATTCAAAAATATCAATTGCACCAACAATGATGAATGCCATTGCATTCGATTTAAATCCACTCTTAACTCCTTTCCACACACCGGACTTGCTGCGACTAGCTAGGTCCGCATATACAGAAATAACACTTACTTCCGGCCTATGACTCAAGTACCATCTGTTGGTCATATGTTTTCGAAGCCAGTGGCTTCCTTTAAAAGTTATCAGCGTTTTTCCGGTAATTGGATCAATTCTTACGTTGAGTTTTCCATTAAAAAGCATTTCTTTTAAGAATTTTCGATTTTCGGTTATTGCCCCTGCTTTAAACACTTCCAATAGAATTGGTGGTAAATTGCTGCCTCTCATCGCCTTCGACAGGAATTCGACAGCGTCATCGGTCAAATGATCTAAGTGGTGTGTTCCTTCACTTAGAATTGAAACCAATGTTTCTGTAGATTGAATAAAAAATACTTTCTCTTGATAATCATCTGTAGGATTTTCAAAGCTTATTTTCAATGCATCCGAATTGGCATCCGATTGGAAACCATCTCCGTTCGAACTTGTATAATTATATAAATAAGAATAATCACCTCCAAGCTTAGTTACCGTTTCGTTTTCTGCTTCTTTTGTGTCAAGTTTTCCAAAAAAGATCGCGTTGTGTAATTCTTGATCTTCAGGAAGAGAAGTATAAAATGGTCTCATATATTTTGTGAGGATCTTTTTTTGGTTTTCTATTTTTACTGATAACTCTCCCTTAAAATACGGCATGCTTTTCATTTGATGCTGGTAACACGACTTATGTGTTAATACATCGGAATTTACGTCATCTACACAAGTTTGCATAGGTAATGGGAAGTCATAATTGTAAACTGTCAATCTTGGTATTTCAGATATTAACTTGAGGTGCTCAATAAACTTAATCGGATGAAAGAAGTAGGCTTCATCTGGGAAAGAGCCTCCTGTAGAGTCCCGTAGTTGGTGCCAAAATGCAAGTGACCCGAAGAATAGTTGTTTATATGCCGTGAATTGGGGAGCAAAGAGGAGGTTTTTTAGGACTTCTAAAATTGAATCCTTTTCACTTTCTTCAGAGGGAGATACCCATTCGGAATAATGCTTTGCTACCGACCTATTCAACAAAGATGAAATATGATCCACGTCCTTAGCCTGCTCCACACTTATATCTTTTAGTTCGCCTCCTTCTTTGGGAAAGGTATTTTTTAAAATTTTATTAATATACGTTAAATCCCTCCCGCGATCATAAGCAGCTTTTACATCTCCTTTTACTATTAGGTTATCCAGTTGAAGTAATGGTGCATTTTTTAAATCATTATTCTTTTGAATCTGAGCAGTGGTGTAATCCTTTAACGCCTCAAAATCCGTTTGACTCGCAATAAAAATCTCAAAGTGAACTGTTTTTTTATCTGCTGAACTTCCGTCTCCACTGGACCAACCAACTACATCACCTTTGCTGATTTCTACATTGCAATTGACGATGCTGTCAAGTTCCGGTTCGTAATACTTATCAACAACCAGATGTTCTTCATGAATATCCACATATCCTTTTACCGCTTCAAAGGTATTGTCAAATTTATATCCAACAATTTTTTTGTGATACTGATTATCGGCAGGTATTATTACATTGCTGTTTTCATCTGCGACCTCCTCAGGATGCTCAAAAAACAACTCAGCGCCTATGGGAGCGATATCTATGACCTCTGCGCTCGGAAATGCATCTTTTTTTATACTCAACCCATTTTTGCGACTGTTTTTAGCCTCCACTGTTGTAATTTTATACCCTTCAGTGATTTCATCAGCTTTACCATTAAGATTTGCCAAGCCATTAAACCGTTTACCGTAAAAATTGAATGTAACCAGAGTGAAATTACTTTTAACCGCCCATTGAGGGATACCCCTGGCATCTTCCTTTTTAGCGTAAGCAATGGAACCTTTAGGCATGATCGCTATCTCTTGGCCTTCATAATTGAATAGGATTAAACCACGTCCATCTGAATTGGGAAAATTCTTCACTGTGATACGGTTTTTATGAAAAATCGACAGTGCTTTTTTTTGCCCTTCATCCAGCTCTTTAAGGGGTGCAAGATGCATAAAAAGGGAATAGAAAGTGAACGCATTCCCTTCTGGTAGATTGAAGATGTGCTTTGTCAGCACGAAATTATTTGATAGAGGGTGATCAATGATTGTCTTTTCCGTTTCCTTGTTCTTTACCTTTTGTTTATATGTTTCGGTATCTTCGGGTTTTATTTGGTAGTCGGTAACACGATAGGCGATCATAAAACCATCTGCTACGGCATGCACAGGGTGAGTACCGTCTAAGTGAATGCCGCTGTGCCACATATTATTCATCCCGACCGGATACCACCCCCCTTTACTTTGTTTATTGATTTCATAATGCTGGGTAGCATTTTGCCAGCCTTTTAAATCGACCGTCTTTAATGGAAAATTGAGTTTCATTGGATTCTTATGGGAACAATTATAGTTAACTCAGTTTGTTTTTCATTTCTTTGGATAAGATATCCATTGATCTGTCAAATATTAAGATAAACGCTTTATGAAGAAGTTGGGCGCTTCTCTGCAACGTCAATCAGAATTTCATGGAGTGATTTGGTTGGCAGACCTGAGATTACACAACCTTGTGTGATTCCGATAACATAATCCTCATTATCATCATCCAGTTTAACACTGCAACTTCCCGGGTCGATGTCCGAGACGATTATTTTTCCGCCCGGTGCCGAGACAAACTGCCCTTCAGAACCGTCCGGCAAGGTGATCTTCAGATTTATGCCGTTTAGTGGTTTTTGCGTTTTTGAATTTAATGTTAAAAAAGTGATCCACTCCTTTCCCGTGGCGTCGGATACATCCGCCACATCCCAGCCGGAAAGACTTATGGTGTTGATATCATTCATGATGGCCATATCGGTTTTTCTGATGACCGGTCTCATCTCCATGATAACGTCCGGAGAAAACATGATGGTGGTGGCTTTTCCTTCGGTTCCGCCCGAGATAATACCCCCTAAAACCCCTGCTGCGTCACCGGAGCTTTTTGATATAACAGAACCCATGACTGCCACACTTTGTCCTTCGATCTGGACGGTTACGGTTCCACCGCTAAGATCCTCCGATTTGGCCGTATTCATAAAGGGGATCGGGATTTTACCATTGGGGCCCGGAATAGAGCAGATGTCGGGGATTGTACTCTGCAGTTTTGCCTTGTTACCTTTGGTGATGACTGTGAGACCATTTGCACTGACTGTTGGTTTTCCCATCTTGATCCTTTAATTAGGGTTATGGTTTTAGAATGTTTTTAACAATGCTGCGGATCTTGATTTTCCCGGAGATAGGGTGAAGATTAGGTTATTTGGCCCATCTGCAAATCCCAGTTCATTCTTGATCACGGCATAACAGATCAAGGAGGTTGCAGACGCTGAACCCACATCTCCCCAACAGTCAACCAATGAAAAAAACTCTCCCGGTTTTTGCATATAGGAGCCGGAAGTCAGGTTGCAGTACCCGTATTCTTCCGCCTCGTGACGTAATCCTTTTAGGGTGCAAAAGATTTCATTCACCTTTTCACCTTCGGGCAGGGACTTTAGAACCTGATTCATTGCAGTGGACAAGCCCTTTCCTGTGGTAGGAACCCCCGATCCGAAAAAAGCAGGTTCTTCCACTGACGCTTCAGCAAGTATCCTGGCTTTAACAGGCAGATCGTATTTGTCAGCGATCAATTCGTTGCAGAGCAGTATACAGGAAGCGGCTTCTCCTGGTGTATAACCGTTTCTGTTGGTCGAGCATTTTAAATGATTCGCCCTTTCCAGCCATTTTACGGTTTCATCACTAACAAAAGAATCGACACCGGCAACCAGGCAAAAATCACAGACATCCCTTTTGATCTCATGCCGAACTTTAGCCAAGGCAAGCATCCCTGAATCGTGATCTTCACGGATAACCTCGGTTTTGATATTGAATCTTGATCTGTATTCAAAATCCTTTATTGTATTTTGGAGGCTATCCAATAAAGACTCATCCAAGCCAGGTCGTTTTTGAGGCAAACAGAGATATATGGTGATTCTGAATGGGTGGTGACTTTTGCCATCCAAAACCCGGGTTGTTTCCTCAAGTGCGGGTTGAAGCAACTTCAGAAAGCGAGTATTATTGTCATGGCAATCATCTAAATATTTGGCCATTCCCAGAGATACCGGTTTAAATTTCGTATCCTCTATATCTTTAAACCTGCTGACCCTGGCTATTCCTGCCATGACATTGGCAATTGACATAAAAACATCCGTCCCTGTGGGCGATTGCATACCACAATTGATAAGACACAGATCCATAATCTATATAAGGTTATTGGTTTTCAGTTGTCAGTTTCCTTTAAACCGTTGATTGAAGATGCTTCCGGTACATCCAGACCTTTTGAATTCTCCGCCAGGAGACGTTTAAAAAAGTCTGAATGGCAATGGATACCTTTTGAAAGTGAGCTGATTATAAAAAGCCAGCTGTTTTTATCCGCTTTCATCGATTCGAAAAAGTCGTATAGCTGATCCTCTTCCAGTCTCTTTATGGTGTTTTCCATCGCTGTTAGAGCCAGTTTCAGACGGGTTTTATGTTTGGTGTGTTCTTCTCCGCATGATTCTGCATTTTGGTTTTTCCTTGCTTGCTGCAGATAGAATTTTATTTCCCGGAACTGTTCTCTCAGGATTTCAAAATAAAAACCATCTGCCTTATTTTTTGGCAACCCTGATTTTTGATCCGTTTGAGATATTTTTGAGACATTCAGAAATCCGGCACAAGTATTTATCCGAACGGTTTTGTTCTTTCTCTCCGTGTTTAAAATCACTTCCTGCAACAGTTTTGATGACGCCATTTTGCAATCCAATATTTCACATGTTAGGTCATAGGATTAGTGTGATTGATATTACGCAAGGAAATACCACTGAGTTCAGTTTGCATAAACATCAAGTGGTTTTGCACTATCCTTCACGCCTGACACCTTACACTCGATCCAGGTCTTATCAATCCGGTTTTCTTTTTCGTGACAGTCGATTTTCGTCAGCCAGACCATGATCAACCTGTTGTCATCAGGTTCGATGATAATGGTTTGCAAGGCTCCCGGATGGTTGAGAACGGAGTTATCTATCCTGGTGGCAAAGCTAAAACTCAGGTAAGGTAACTTGAAAGAGAATTCCATCTTCCGTGGCAACAGGTTATAAAGTATCACCTCTTCTCCACCATCTATGAAATCCAATTGCTGGTCTTCGGGAGCACACTGGAAGTAAAGAGGAGAGAAATCATCCGGGAGCAAAGGGGCTCTTTCCTGCTCCCACTTCTCATCAATTGTTCCCACATACCGATTTCTCGGGTACCAGTGAGGGGCTATCACCCCAAAGCCTGCAGGTCTGTTCCGCTTAAACCGGGCTTTTGCAGGAAATTTTGAATACTCGATATTGGGCAGTCGTTTTCCTGATACACCAAATGCCCGGCGGGAATATCCGGTTCCCACGGTATTCCTGAAATCGAAATGATAGGCAAGTTTGGCTTTTGCATCTTTTCCACCATAAGCGTATTCGTAGCGGATGGGTTGTCTTTTAAATGTCTGAGGGCTGGTGGTAAAGGGGATACCCAACAAACGGTACCAGAGCCTATCTCCCTTTATTCTCAAAAATTTCTTCAGGCCACTGATAACAAACCCGACGATCAACCCATTACCAACTTCATCATTTTGCTGATATCCGGTTGCATTCAGGATGACATCGATTCTTTCCTTAGGATGGACAAGATCAGATTCATATTGAAGACTGCTTTCATTTTCATCCCCAAAATATACAGGTTCATCCAATACTTCCATTTGGTTCTCGGAAATGGAAAGTGAACCATCTACCTGGAGATCAAAAGTGGCTTTTACAGCAACCATCCACATCTTTCGATTGGTCTGAAAGTGCTGTGTCATTTTCCCTTTCGCGGAGAATGGGGTTTTGTTTATTAGATTCAACATATTATGGCAGTTAGCGGTTAGCAGTTAGCTTAAAATGAAAAAAAGGTGTTGATGCCCTGGATGCCGGATCAGAGTCCGGCATGACATTGTCAAACTGAACCTGATCGCGGTCAGCGATGTCCTGCGAATAACCATTGTTTGTCTCTGAATGTGCCCCGGTTTTCTACAAGCCACTCCTTCCAGATTCGGATTGAACTTTGTTGATCCTTGACGTACCAATCTGCAAAAAAAGGAGCGATATACTTGCCCGTTCTTATTAAAAGTTCATAGTAGGATACCTGCCTGGACCAGTGATTCCCCAGCGGATATGCCATCTCTTCAACACAACTTCCGATATTGAACGGATTCCCCCTGCGATATCTTATTTCGTCATTGTATTTATGTTTGTTTTTGTACCACCAGACAGCCCATTGCTCTTTGAATGATACTTCAACCGTCACGTCGTACTCTTTGCCTTTTGGCCCTTCCTTAATATCGGGAAAGGGAAGGGGAAGATTTGCTCCTGTAATAAGATTCAGACTGTCAACGATACATTTTTGCAATTCCCATTCTTCTGCATTGGTGATGGTGCCGGAAAAAGCGTCTATCAGAAAAGGAACAGATTCCATCATGCCAAAAATGCCCAAGGCACGAATAGCTGATTGTCTGGACTCTTCCTTGGAAAATGTCATCTTCAGAAAATTAAAATCAAAGTAGTCACCGGAACATGCCAGATAGAGGGGTAAATTCCCTACCTTGTCCGGTGTTTTCTGTATGCATCCCCTAATCAGATTTAGTGCGTATTCTTCCCCTGATATTAATGCGGATAAAACAACTTCTTCAAAATAGTCCGTTTCCGTTTCTTCCATCATTTTTTTGATCAGGCCACCGTTTCTCGTGGAACCTACTAAAGAATAAGCACGAAGAATCTTACTGGATACCAAAGGATCTTCCTGCTTGAGAAATTTGTCCCAGTTTTTCTCATCCTTGATCTGCCTATAATCCAAAACCTCAATCAGACCGGCTTTGATTTTCGCTGACTCATTTGAATAGTTTTTAAGAATCCAATCATTGATGCTTGGATTATTTGAATACTTTATTGCCTGAATGACGGTTTTTTGTAACGCTTCATCCTCTCGCCAGAGGTTTATCAGCTCTTTAAGTTCAGGGGAGTTATCCGTGACCAGAGATGCCAAAATGAAAGCAGCCTCATCTTTTTTATCTGCCAGATCTTCGTTTTCCTCCTCTTCATTTAGGATGCCGGTTAGCAATTCCAACCCGTTTTGCTTATATCCTTTAAATGTTCTTGCTCTTAAGGTAAGCTGTTTTTCAAAAGTCTCTGCCTTGGGCCACTCATATTGAAGATCAAACAAACACAATTTGGCATTGTAAAGGAGAGTTTTTATGTTGTTGAGATTGTCAATCAGCAGATCGTTCATAAATTCTTTTTTGATCTTCATTTCGTGTGATTCCGTTTCCTTTTCCGGTTCCTCAGTAGATTCGGCTTCACCCCTTTTTTCTCTGGCAGCCGCCAGAATTATTGCACCTACTGCTTCAGGATCCATCTTGGAAAACTCTTTGAGCTGATCAAAAGTAGTGATTTTGAACACCGGCCCCCCTTCCTCTTTTAAAAGTTTTGCAGATTCTTCTCCTCTGATTTTGGCGTAGGACTCCAGTTCATCTAAGTTGGAAGTTTGTGGAGGGTAGCCAGGTCTTGGATTTGAATTGTGGGGTAACTGATTAACCAGGATATTATTTCGTCGGGTTAGCTCCTCCAAGTCATCAAAATTTAAGGTGCCGTTATCAGCCTTGACCTTAAATTCCTGCATGTTGTCTATATATTGCTGACAGACAGAAATCGTTTCCTTTAACTCGGCTGGGCTATCATCAGATACGAACAGTTTTTTTTTCATGGATATCCAAAGCTTTTTGCGGTTAGCAATTGGCGATTAGCATATACTGAGAAAACAGATTATTTTTGTTAACAAATCCGGGAAATTTGTCAAATTGATTCTTTTTTTTCGATAAAAGCTGTTCTCACAATATAAGGGGGCTAAATACGGGTTTTCTGTGTTAAAAATAAAAATTCAGGTTTTTTCATGAGCGGTTTTCTTCAGGTGATTTTTCATGATTGGTTGGACAGTGAGTATTCACTGCTAACTGGTTGAATAGTTCCGCCTTCGCGGGAATGATGCACAGATATAAGGTATTACCTATTTGCCAACTGCTAACTGCTAATGGCTGACAGCTTAAATGCGCAGCATTTCCCCATTTTAAAAGAATGGAATAGATACATTGAGTTATTACCTTTAAAAAGGTTCGGACTTTCCTTGTACTATTCAGAGCCCTCAAAAATTGTCGCAACAATCTTAGGGGTTATACTCAGAAGTCATCAACAGGATGTTCAGCCACCCTGGTTTGCGATAGTTCCAGCAGTTCAACATGATAAAATCGCCAGTGAATTTTCCAGTCTGATGTGGTTGGAACCACTGAAATCGCAATAATCACGTTGTTCTTATAATTCCAGGTAGCCTGAGGAATCCAGCTGTTTTCCCGGATCTCCATGTCAAACACCGTGAAATCGTCGAAAAGCTTTCTGTTAACCACCTCATCCAGATTTTTTATCGATTTCGGTAGGATGACCTCGTTGGGTTTACCATATTTATTGATCATTTTGGTCACAACCGCATACCATTTTTTTGCAATCGATTTTTCATCTTCATAACCAAAAATAGCCAGAAAATCATAAAACTTGTTGTCGACATATTTGACCTGAATGGATTCAGTGGCCATGTCTGCGAAGGTTTCACCATAGATTTGTTGATACAACGCCCCGTTTTGAATTGTTTCATTAGTTTTCAGCGTAAAACGTCCTTCCAGCATTGAGGTTGAATCTTCAATGGAATCACCCCATTTTAATCCGGCAGGTCCCGGGTAATTTGAACGATCACATAGCGTCCTCAAGTAAGTGAACCTGTTAAAAACGTAGGAAGCAAGCTCGGAGTCTTTTAAATAGAGACTTGCCGAATCCACTTTGCGCTCTTCCATCGGCTCACCTTCCGCATTAAGCCAGGTTCTATCAATACAAAGATTACCCGTGGTACAGCGGAAAAAAGCATCGTAACTCTTTAATTCCGGTTCGATTGTCACCTTATCCAAAGGTATTCGGATATTAAACACCGAGGTTACCATTCCATCCTTCTCTTTATAGCGCTTGCTCTTTATAAAAACACAACTATCTTCGGAAAATCCGAACTGCCAGTTCTCTTTTGCTAACTGAACACTGGCACCCAGTTTGTGCAATATCTCCTTCCCTACTGTTAGCTTTGTCTGACCTGGGGCATTAAGACAAACTAGCAATCCCGACAGGAAAAAAAGACAATATAGAAAAATTTGTTTTTTCATAATTAACCGTTTCTGTTTAAAAAACCTGTTCAATTCAAGAAAGAAAAAAACAACTTCAAAATGATGGATTGATTGTGAACCTGCATTGTCAATAAAGACCTGACACTTAACGAATTTGTAATATTAAATTTGTTTGCTTCTTAATTAAAAAAAGATTACCCTGCTGGCAATTCCAGCATTACATAACAATTAAAAAACGAGACTTGAGATTTAATTTTAATCATTAGTATGGCTCGATTTGACCGCCAATTGACAAAAAACCTGACAACATTTTTTTCAGTTCGGGGTTTTGTGCCCCTGTATAGAGGCACAACAGCGTTTTATGTTTATGCCACATTGTAAAGAAGAGATACTGCTGAAAGTTATAGGTAATCAGAATGTAAAAATTTTTGAAATATTTCGAATTAAATTATAAGGATTTCATATGTGGGTCAATAAGAAATATTTTTCAACTCTAACTGAAACGCTTGATTGTTTTAATAGAGAAGATTTCGTTTTCAATAATGACGTTTTTGACAGATTCAACAAGGAAAAATACAAACATGTAATTAGAAACATTAGACAACTTCAGGAAAAACTTGTTGGATTAAACAATAAAATAGATGCCATATTTGTCAAAACCTATACTAAAAATTTAACTAATATTAACGATAACCATACAAATTTTACAAAACTGAACGCGATCGATCTCAATCATACAAATCTCACAACAGATCTTTTAACTGTTTCAGCAGATTTAAAAAATCTTAACCTGGAAACACCCCTTCCCATCAGGGAAGATCATACTGAAATCAGATATTCACTAAATGAATCGATACGGTATATTGCTGCCAAAATAAAGCATCTGGAGGGAGAACTAAAAAACAGGGAGGAGACCATTAAACACCTCCGTGACTTGTTAAACGAAAAAACAAACTACATCAAAGAGGTAGCAACTGCGGTTCAATCAATTTCGAATGGAAACTTGACAACTCAAATACCCTGGAGCGAAAGGGAGACATCACTATTTAATTCCTTACAATCCGTTAGAGAAACATTTGAGAATGTTGTATTGGAGCTTTCAAAGATTCGAAGCAACCAACAGCGTAAAAATGTATTGAAAACGAATGATAATAATCAGATTGCCAGGGCTATTCAGGAAACGGATGAGCTTTTCAAAAACCTTTTCTCAAAACTGGAGGAAAACAGCGAGAAAAACCGGTTATTAACAGCAAAACTGGAAGAGATGGAGCAGTTCCTTGAGCTTGTTGCTTACTATGTTGAGGGAGTAGCAAAAGGGGATTATACCCGTAAGATACCTTTTCGTGAAAGAGTACCCGGGCTTCATAATGCGTTAATTCAATTAAAGAAAACATTTTCGCAAATCTGCCAATCAGCATTGGAAGCCGCCCGGGGTAATTTTGATCAGAAACTTACCGATCCGGAAAACCATGATCTGGTGGGAGCCGCTTTCCAGCAGATGTTTCAATCCTTCAGACAACGACAACATCAGCTGACATCTACAGTAGAGAAACAGACAGTGGTGATCGGTGAAATGAAAATCCAGCAAAACGAACTGGTCGAATACAACTTTAATTTTGAAAATAAATTCAAGGAACTGTTCACCTCTTATGGGGAATCAATTGAAATACAGAAGGAACAGCAGCAGGCTATCGATCGCTTGCAGAAAAGAAACAGTGCCCTTGAAAATGAGAACAGAACCATCAGACAGAAACACACCGAACAAAACAAACAGCTAAAGAGCCTTCTCCGGCAAAATGAGAAGATATTGGAAACCAACAAACAAACCATTACCCTTTGTGAAAGCTTTTTTTCCGGATTGAACAAATGTGTTGGTAAAACCAATAGTGCCATCGATAAAGAAATGAGACAAACCGAACTTTCCAATGATCCTGAAAAAATGGAATTTCTAGCTGATCTACTTGAGAATTCCAAAAAGACGACTGAATTTATCAAAAACTTCCGTTTCGATTTTTTCCCCGAGAAAACAGTCATTGAATACTGTGAATTCAGCCTGATCGACCTTATTCAGGAGCTACAACTTGATTTTAAAGGAATCGAACTGGAAAATGGGAAACAAATCGAGTTTGATATTGACGACACGGTTCCTCACCAGCTCATATCCGACGAATCCCGTCTAAAACATATCCTTACGCTTCTACTTTTTCATACCATTCAGACAACCCCGTCCCAATCCATTGCCTGTAAAGTCAATAGGGTCATTTCAAAATCCATACAAGAAAGCAGATCGAGCCGATCCATGATTGGTTTTGAGATTTCCTGCCGGAGTGATAAGCCGATCAACGGCCATCAGATAGTACTGGACGGTTTTAACGGGTTGTATTCAATAAGACAGGGAATGTTGGATGAAGTGAGCCTGGGTTTGATTTTGCTGAGAGAATTGGTGGAAACTCTGGATGGCGAACTTCACCTCAATAGTGTCCACAATCAGGAGGATACATATCAATTACTGATTCCCCTGGAGATAGAACAATCCCGGTCAGACGCTGCCAACCCTCCAGGCGCTGCCGAAAAGTTACCTGATGAAGATTATATCCTGGTTATGGAGGAGAACAGCAGTTTTTTCGAAGAGATCGCTGGTCGGTTCAATCAGTTTCAACTTCGCAGTCTCCAGGTGACAGAGGTTGAAGATGCAATGACGCTGGCAAAACAACGACTACCTCACGGATTATGCCTGGGCATGAAATGGAGCGGTAGTCAGGGAATACAATTCATGGATAACATTCGTTCTCTGGCGTCCAACCAAAAGCTGCCTGTCATCGCATTAACCGAAAATCAGAAGATTCCCCCGAGTTGGGACAAGTATTGTCTGGGTGCGGTTTCCAAGAATACAGATCCCAAGGACTTTCGGAAGGTGGTTGAGAAGATAGAAGCATTTAAGAAGGAGTTGACACAGAGGCTTGTGATTATCAATTCCACTAATAGTATTCACTCAAAGTTTGAACACTATCGGAAATTTTTTCAGCTGTCCTTCGATAGTATCGAGCAAAATGAGTTCAGGCGTTATTCGCTGGAAAAAGACAGTTTTGTTATGCTGCAGGTCGACTCGGATCATATTGATTCCGCCTTGGAGATCATTGAAGACTGTCGAGACCAATCTGTCGATCTGCCAATAGCAGTTGGGTTCACCGGCACCTCCTATCCGATTCAGAACAAAATAGACCCACTCGTCGATTATTCCTTTGCCTTGCAGAGCAGCACCATCTACGAAATATACGAAACGGTTCAATTGATAAACGCTACTCTTTCAAAAGCTCGTACTGAAAGACGGGAGCTAATGGATGATTATTTTAAATCACGAAATACCTGTCTAAACAACAAACAGGTGTTGATGGTAGCCGACAATGTATCTGCTACCCTGGCATTGAGAAAACAATTGAATCTTCAGGGAATTGAGATCACTGTCAACGCCCGGGGGAAGAACATCCAAAACGCTTTAAGCAACACCCCGAACTGCAATTTGATTCTGATAGATACGGATTCCAAAAAAGATCACACGCTTCATGTTATTGCTGAGATCAAATCATTAGAAGAGTTCAACCGAATTCCAATTATTCTTATGAATCAGAATTCCGGATTGGGAGACGAAGAGTACTGGTTGACAAAGGGAGTTGATCGCTACCATGCAGCACCCGTCGATTTCGAAACTCTGCTGTCCTCCTCACGAGTCCTGATTGAACTTAACCGGTTTAGTTTCTAAATCGGTTTCAGGAATTTTCTATTGGATCGTTGGTTATAGCTTAAATAATGTAAAGGCACCCATTTGTTTATGAAACCAGGCTTTTTTTCTTTGATTGGTACTATCATCTTGCTGTTCATCGTTTCTTCCTGTGGAGATGACGTTTCTTCGATGACAGATCCAGGCTCAAGTACCATTGTCACCGCAATTGTGCTGCAAAATGCAGCTGCTGACAGTATGTCCATGACCACAATTCCGGAGCTGAAGCTAATGGATCTCACTATCAGCAAAAGGTATAATAACGGAACAACTTCCACCATGTTGTCTTCTGAAATATCATCCAACATTACGTGGGAACTGGATTCAAATAGCGGCGTTCAACTTGTCACCGGCGAGAGTTCCAATAATGTAAGACTTAAAGGAACCGGAACCGCCGATTTGATTGCAAAATACCAACCAACCGCTGAAAACGGTTTTCAGCAAATTATTTCCAATATCATCTCGTTTACGGTTATTGAATCCAATTTAATCAGCATAGAGGTTAAACCGGATTCTGATTACTCCGTGGGGTGCGACTATTCCGACATACCCTCCTCAGAACTGATCGAAGGGTGTTTGATGCAGTTCCAGGTTATTGGTCACTATGATAACGATACAACAGCTGACTTTTCTGATGAAGCTGTCTGGCATTCGGAAGATGAAAACAAGGCGATTTTTGTTGCTGATCTGCCTGCATCAATCGACAAAGACTGGTTTCAAATCGTAACTGCATTTTTGGACGATAATAACCTCAGAAACAAAACCGGACTGGTTCTGGGAAAAAGCACCGGCGGCTTCGAAATATCCGCCACCCATGAAACATTTTCCAATATGTCTGATACAGTAACGATCGTAGGGCCGGAACTTTATTCCATGGGAGCCCGCATAAACACCCATCACAGCAACTATTGTTATGAAAACTGCCAACTCTATGAAAACATAATCATAAACCTTGAAATCGTTGGGACGTACACGAACAATGTCAGTACCGAAATCACCCGGCAATCCATTATCCAATCCGATGCAGATCCGTACTATGTCGTGATTAACACCAATTTAAATGAAGTTACAGGTCAGCCCATTTATACCGGTGTTATCAATATAAGACATGAGTCACCTGAAAATGTTACCTTCACCATAAAAGCCAGTGGGATCACCACCACCATTGATTGTGTTATCTCTCAAGAAGAACTGCAGAGTATCGAAAGAACCCAGCCTCGGGGGAGCTCCAGTGAAGTGTTCAGCCTTTCCAATACAAGCAATGTTTTCAGCGTCAAGGGCAATTATAACAATGATCAGTTTGAGCTTTTAGATGCTAACGGGCGACTGAAAACACTGAATCTGGAGAGGATCACCTGGAGCTCCTCAAATGAGAGTGTGGCAACCATCGACCAAGCAAACATGGAAACGAACTGGGACAATCTGAATGGGATCAAAATAACCACGACCGCAGCCGGTGAAGGTGCCTTAACCTCAATCAAAGCTGTATCGGATCTGGCAATAGTTGACTGGACATTGACCATAAACAACACCACCTCAGTTCCCATCTCGTTATCTATCTCTCCTAGTGATGGGGATGCTCATGTAATCGAAGCCGGTGTGGACACCCAGTTCTCTGCCCTTGCTGTGTTTAACAACCAGACTTCCGAAATCCTGGAAGAGGGGAGGGTTGTTTGGTCTTCAGTCCCAGCGGATTGTGTCATTGACTCTTCCGTTCAACCCTGTATTACAGGTTCGGGAGTGGTAACGACAAATGAAGCCATCAGTATCACTGCTACAACCTCCATTGACCCCTCCTCGGATATATCAACCTCTCTTGGCATTACCGTAACCCCTACAAACCTGGTTTCAATCACCGTGGTACCTGATAATTACTCCCTCTACGAAAGAGATACCGTTCAGTTTTCGGCGATCGGGTTATTCTCAAACAACCGTTCCCAGGTTCTGCATGAGGATTGTATTACCTGGAGTATTGATCCTTTTGGTGATGCCAGCGTCAATGAACAGGGAATCCTTACTGCCATAAATGAAAGTCCGAGCGTAATGGTAACTGCCACTTCTCTTGAATGCATCACGGAAGAGAAATACATCCCCTCCAATATAACCGGTAATACCAATTTGACAATACAGTCACTGCCCAGAATCAGTCTCTCCAGTAACTTCAGTTTAATAGCCGAAGATGAAGTTGCCAATATTTTGCTCACGTTCAAAGCGGATGCAACCTTTGATGAAGATATTATTGTTCCCTATGAGATAACCGGTTCCGCCACAGTGGGTTCAGACTTTAATCTTTCTTCCGGCAATGCTGTTATTCCCTCCGGAAGCGATACCAAGGACATCATCTTCAGTATTATTGACGATATTCTTGATGAGAACAACGAAACCATTGAAATTGATATTTTGGTAAACGATATCACCAACGGTAAAGCGGATGCAACGACCGATCTCACCATTATCATTGAGGACAATGAGAGTCCACCGGTGTTGTCTGTAAATTCGGGTTTTTCAGTTGCTGAGAGTTGTGGATCTGCAATCGTTACTTTTGAGATCAACAGGGTGAGTGGAAGGGATATCTCCATTCATATTGATGTGACGGGTGATGTGAATGGAGAGGATTATAGTCTCAACGCTAATTCACTCACAATGGCTGCAGGAGACACGGAAGCCAACCTGATACTTGATATTTCCAATGACTCCCTCAAGGAGGGTGATGAACAACTGGTATTGGAAATCACTGCGGATTATGCAGACACTGGTTCCATCGGCATGCCAACTCTGACCATAACCGATGATGACCCATTGGCTTTTTTGGAGCACGTATCCACGGTCAATTGTATTATTAATTCAACCTGCAGCTACCAGCCAAAAGTAAACTCAAGCAATCCACTTGATTTCAACGCATACAATCTGCCGGTATGGATGAGTCTTATTGACCCCAATACAGGGAAAATACAGGGAACTGCGCCTGCCAGTGCCGAAACCACGGATGAGGTCATTATTTGCGCTGAGGATCAGACTGACTCCGAAACTGCCTGTCTGATGCCCTTCACCATTATTGTTAATAATTGAAGTAACTGTAGTAACCGATTGTTGGTTTTTTTTATGATTAAGATTTGTAACAGATTGAGTGTCAGGAGATTCTTTCACCCGGGATTATTATTGCTACTCCTATTGCTGGCTATCGGTTGTAGTGAAGATAGACTTTCCGATGATACGGAACCGGACGTCAAAAGGGTGATTGAGGCGGTCCGTTTTGAATATCCACAGGACTATATTCCGGAACTGCTCAATGCCGAATTTACGGTTTTTGGCCTCTATAATGACAATACGGAAGAATCCCTGACGACCGAAGTGTTAAGCGAAAGGACAAACTGGAGTATCGAAACCGATGATACTATCACCCTTATGACTGATTCCGAATATCCGAATAAAGCCAGCTTTTCAGGAACCGGAACTGTCTACCTGACGATCAGTTTTAGCTCCAATGGCCAGATATTCACTGCAACCCAAACCTTCAGAATAACCGAACCTGTTCTGGCATCCATGGCCATTGAGGAAGAGCTGAATAGCGCACACCTGAGTGATTGCTGCACCCGGATCACAGAGGTCAGCGGCAATGTTGTCCAAGGGTGTGTCAGACAATACGCTGCCATCGGCACTTATGATAATGGAACAACGGAAGATTTTACCAGGGACGATTACATCACCTGGTCAACATCCTCCAATAGTGCTGTTATGATAGAATTTGCGTCAAATATTGATGATTTTCCCGTCACAAAAAGCTGTATTGAAGAAGTGAATACAAACGGATTGGTGCTTGCATCCGCTATAGGAGAATTCCAGGTTGAAGCCAACCTCCTGGGGGTAAAAGGAACTTCAGATACGTATAGTGTTATCGAACCCACCTTAATAGATATTGAGTTTAAACAACCCATACCAGTTGCAATGGTGGAAGGACAAAAACAGCAGTTCCAGGTTATAGGGGCTTATAACAATGATACTTCCGGAGATGTCAATGACCTGTTAGCCTGGTCCACTTCTGATGATGAGACCGCTATATTCCTGGCAAATGATGCCAGCGGTGTTTTAACTGCAAAAAGAGCTGCCACCGATCTGCGGGTAACCGCTTCACATTTAACCGGTGGTTCCATTGATACAGGAATCGATATATCTGAAAAGGAACTGCTGAGCATATATCTTGATCCTTCAACTGACAGTCTGGATTGGAATCAGCAGATGCAATTTACCGTGTGGGGCAAATTCAATAATGGTTTGGAAGAAAAAATAATTGATAACCTCACTTTTTCTGTCAACAATGAATCCGTCGCAACCGTCTCCTCTTCGGGATTGATCACTGCAAAAGAACCACCATCAGCGGCAACCATCACAGTGACGGCCGAGTATAACTCGACTTTTACCGCCACAGCTTCAATCACAGTCTCAAATCAATCCTCTGAAACAAGCGAAATACAAGCCTCCCCTTCCAAACTTTCACTCATTGAAGGAGAATCTGCCATTGTCAGTGTCATGGCTGTTCGCACAAATCTATCTCAGGAATTGCTTGACCCGAATGATTTAACGGTATCTGCATCATTACAAGTAACCGTAACAAACAACCAGGATAACTTTATTCTAACGGCGCAAAATGTAGATGGCAGCAGTGATGTTTCTACTGTTGCCTTCAGTTACCAGGATCTGTCCACGGATGTTGAGGTCACAATCTTTAATGAACAACTGGTTGATATCACTCTCACTAAATCCGACGATAATGTGATTGGTTCAACGGCGGTTTTGTTGACTGTTATGGGAATCTTTTCCGGAGTTGGTGTGACCTCTCCCCGTGAAATGATAGCCGGAACCGACTTCGAGTGGACCTGTCATGTCGGAGATCTTTCGGGCCCAAACTGCAATCATCTTATTAATAACAACGTCTTCACCGCAGATGTACCAGCTACTTACCTGGTAACTGCCACAGCAGACAGCAGCAATTTTCCTTATCAGGTTGAAACCGTGGTGGAAACCACCACCATAACAGTCTATGATTTACCCGTCGTTGAATTCTCTTCCTCCAATATCACGGCTGCCGATGAAAGCGATGGTATTGTAACCATCACTGCGATTGCTTCAAGCGCATCTCCGCAGGATATTATCATTCCATTCAGCATGAGTGGAAGTGCATCCTCTGGTATCGATTATAGCACTTCAACCAGCCTCCATCAGTTCATCATCGCAGCCGGAAACGTATCTGCCGATTTTGTGATTAATCTGACAGACGACGATGAGGTCGAACTAACGGAAAGTATCTCTTTTACCATCAACGGAAGCAATATCATCAATGCTGAAGAGGGTGTGAATCTGGTGCACTCGGTCAATATTCTTGACAACGACATTTCCACTGTTAGTTTCAGCGCGGACAGCCAGATAAAAAACGAGGGGAGCGGAGAGGTGACAGTATCCATCGAAATGGAAAGCGTGAACTTCCAGGATGTCACTGTCCACTATCAGATCGCTTCAACCGGGTGCTCGGGAGAGGTTACTAAAAAGGCAGAGGTTAACAGGGATTTTACTCTGCGAAGCGGATTCGGAAATACCATCATCGCAGCAGGAGAATTATCAGGAAGCTTTTCATTTGATATCAGCGACGATGCCTACCATGAAGTTGACGAATGTCTGGTAATCACCTTGACAGGAGCTGAATCGGCAACCCTGGGGGCAATCATAGCCCAAAATATAATCATTAAAGACAATGATACACTACAGATAATCGCATCACCTGTTACGGAGATCACCAATACCGGTGATTACGAATACCTGGCAGTGACAACACCGTTTGATTCCGCAGATTACAAACTTAATAAGAAATACAATCTACCTTCCTGGGAAATTGTTGAGGCTACGACGGATGGTGCCACCCGATCTTTAAAACTAACCGGCACACCTTCCAGGGTTGAAGTGGGAGAAACAGATCCGGAAACCGTCATCTGTGTGACAGACAGCGAAGATGGAATTGACTTTTCATATGCCCCGGGAGCTCAAACGGCTTGTAAAGCCTTTTCCATAACCGTAAACTCCTGTAACATCACCAACAGTCCGGGAGTGATAAATGTTTCAGGAGATTTTAATGGCGGTGATGCCAACTGCGGAAATCCAAATAATCATATCACTATTGAGGATTCAAAAGAGCTGATCATGGTCGAAGGTAGCTTTTCAGGCACTGTTTTGCTGGAAACCAATGGTAGATTCAATCTTTCAGGTGGGATTGTTGATTCATCGGCAGATATTCAAATTTTGGGAGGCACTCTTGAGATCAACGGCGATACAAGAATCGAAGGAATATTGGATATCAGTGCCGACAGTATGATCGTCTTTGATACAGGACATACTCTTGATTATGTGTATTCCGGCGGATTGGAGATTGGCAATAATGAGCTTGACTTCCAGTTTACCGGTACTGACGCCAGCATTGATAATGAGAGTCCGATAAAGCTCAACTCATACAGTATTCTGGATATCAACTCCAGTCATTTTTCCAACAGGATTAACACCATTACCATCGAAGCCGACCAAAACCAGGCGGGATCAGGTGGGCAGATCAAAACTACCGGTGATATAACCATTAACATTTTCAATCTGGAAGCCAATGGCTACCTCGATATCATTTCCGGAACAACCCATATCGCAACTGACACCTCTTGCGATCATCAGTTCACCATTGATGGTCCCGGCACAATAGAAATAGATGGTATATTTAATCTGAACGACTCCCTGAAGCTGCAAAATGGATCGGGTTTAAAAGTTCTGGACAACCTTTATCTCAATGGATTGTTGGCTGTTGATAGTGGTGCTTTCAGCACTCCTACTGTGATCAAGGCCAACACCCTGTTCTTTGGAGGCACTCTTGATATTGATTCGACCACTGATATCTTCGGACTGGTTACAACCTTTTCCGGTCAGGATGTTTCCATTGACGTTGAAAGTGGCAGTGGTTTGGTTCTGCATCAGAAGCTTGATATCTCCTCTGGCAGTCAATTGTTTCTCTTCGGAGCCGGAACAGTTTTGCTTGATGAGGTCAGCATCGACGGTTCCGCCTATATCAGAGATACCCCCTTAACAATCAATAATAATCTAAGTGTTGGTGGATCATTGATGATCTCGGATACAAGTCTTACCTTTGACGAATCGGCAGACGTTCTCTCCGGTAGTGGGACAATTACATTGAATAACCTGAGTGTTTTTTTCAATAAGGATTTTACCATTACCGCCCCTAATCTCACTACCGACGTAACAACCACTTGGAATGTTAATGATATTAAACTGACCCTGAATAACCCCGGAGCTCCGGTTCTGTCCGGTGATATCCATCTATCAAATGGTGTTTTGGATATCGATGTCACCTCTGATATATATAATCTTTCATTTTCCAGCGGAAACGATGCCACAGTGGACATCAACAGCAATGCCACCTTGGCTGTTCAAACCGAAATATCGATACCTTCCGCATCAAATCTGTTTATAGTCGGAGAGGGCGGCCTTGACCTCCAGAAATTTTTGATTGAAGGATTAACTACTGTTCAGAACACCAACCTGATTCTCAATTCCTCCTGGGATGTTACCGGGGATATCTCTTTGACTAACAGTACAATTATTTTTGCGGGAGCAGACAATACAATCCGGGGACCGGGAACGATCGCTCTTGCTAATGCTTCGATCCTGTTGCAAAGGGATCTTACCATCAATCAGACCACTATCAATTCAGACAGTTCTTCTGATTGGGATCTGAACGGCCATGCCCTTAATTGGGCCAGTGCTTCCAATCTGGTGGCCGAAGCTGTGCTGTTAAACAGCGGAACCCTTGTGATTTCCCGCAATATCACTCTCGATGCCCCTATTGATATCTCAGGTGGAACATTAAAGATCGATGGGGACGCAATCATGGTAAAAGATTTTGGTGGACTATCCGGAGAGGCTGTCCTTGATACCATAAACGAGAGCTATTTCATATACTCGGGAGTTGAATTGGATGTCAATGACCATGAATTAAAACTCGCCGGATCAGGTATTATCAACAATGATCATGCTTTTGATCTTAGTAGCGCAAATAGTATCCTGCGATTAAGTGGTACTGATGGAACCCTTTATAAAGCAAAATTCACTGCTGTTTCATCAAATGGAAAAGGGATTTTTGCAGAAGAGGATTTTGTCATCCATACACTAACCCTGGATAACGCAACTGGAAGAATTACAGTGGCACCTGAAAAAACGCTAATTATCGGAAACCGGTTGGATGTGTCCGGCGACAGCAAACTTTATGTGAATAATAATGCCACGGGGAAAGTTGTCTTGCATGATATCTACCTTAGCGGAGATCTGGAATTGGGACCTGATTTTACCCTTGCTCCCGATGCAACACTTTATATCTTACAAAATGCCACCTTAACAATCAATTCAGACCTCCATTTTAATGACGGACTGGTTGTTGCGGACGGTGCCACCTTGACTATTGATAACAACCACGGTGGACACACAGTTTCCTTCTCTGGAGGGGTTGAGCTGGAAGTTACGGGAACAGTCGTAATAACAGGAGATACCCTGGCGCAATTCACTTTTACTGATTTTGATTATGAGACGTCGCCAGAAATCTGGGACGGTGTAACCGTTGATGGTTCTGCTGATACCGCACCATCCAAGGGTGATGCTTTGGACGTGCTTTCCTTTATGGCGGTTCCCGGAAATGCGTCTGTCAGTCTTGGTTGGGATTACCAGGTGGGAGATTTTAACCATGTTCTCATCAGACGAAAAACAAGTAATTATCCCGATACCACTTCCGATGGGAACTTGGTTTATGATGGCACCGCCGACAGTGTTATTGACGATCATCTCAACGGAATTCTGAATGGACAAATGTATTACTATACGGCGTTTGCCTACAACAGTTCCAATGATTACGCCAATGGAGTGAACGCTTTGGCAATCGCCACCCTTGTTCCGGCAGATCTTATCAGCTATTACCCCTTGGGAAGTAAGGATGATTGCAGTGTAAATCCCGGGGTGTGGGACGGCAGTGGACTGGGTAACCACGGAACCTGCTTTAGTAACATAAACACCACCGCAGATATGCTGGACAACAGTGATAGTGCCTTTAACTTTAATGGTGTTGCCGATGCCATTGAAATTGACAATCCCCTGGTTGAGGTTCAAAACTCAGCTGGCAACATTACTGAAAATAGTTTCACAATCTCATTCTGGATCAAAACCACTTATAATGAAGGGGACGCTTCCTCTGATTGGTTCGTTAATGTACCCGTAATCGACGGAAAAGTGGGAGTTGATCAAAATGATTTTGGGATCTCCATAGCACAAGGTAAAATTCTGTTTGGAACAGGTGACAACGGAACCAACACCACTATTTCCAGCCGGAACTCCATTAACGATAACAGCTGGCATCACGTGGCTGTAACGCGTTCCTACCATACCGGTGAATTGTCAATCTTCGTTAATGGTGAGCTGGATGCGACCGGTGACGGTTCCCTCAACATATTGAGCTCTCCAAGTTTCCTGGGCATTGGACGCAGCCCCTTTGGAAATGTCTATTTTGACGGAGATCTGGATGATATCCGTATCTATAAGCGTATCCTAACAGGCTTTGAGATTAAAACCCTTTACGATTTTCCCTAAACACCTTAATCTTTCATTTATATGATGAATTAAAGGCCCCCCATCTGTCTGGTCAAAACGGGTTTTAATTTATATACTGCCGATCAATTGCAACCGCTCAGTCTTAACAAAAAAACAGGATGATTGAAAAATGAACGGATCATGGATTTTTATCCTGATGGTTATCGTTTTTATAACCGTCTACAGCCTACTGAACTATTATTTTCTTAGAAAACACCGCAATGTCACCAATCTCAAACCATTTCCCGGGATTCTGGTGAAACTGGTGCTTATCACTATCATTCTGACACCGGTGGCAACCATCATCTTCAGTCAACACGGACCACCCTTTCTGGCAGCCATTACAGGTTTTACCGGATACAGCTGGCTGGCGTTTCTGTTTTTATTCCTGGTAATCCACGGCCTGGCTGATTTGGGATTATTTATCCTGAAGTTGCTGGGATTTGCTTCCGACCCGAAAACAGCCAGAATTCTGTTTTTTATTACCCTGGTACTAAATATAAGCATCCTGGTTTACGGAAGCTATGAGGCCAGGCAAATTCGAATAGAATATGTTAATGTCCCCACAACCAAACTACCCATTGGAACTAAAAATCTGAAACTGATTCAACTGTCAGACATTCACTTCAGCCCGCTTACCGGTCCCAATACTGCACAGACATTACTGGATATTGTCATTCAGGAAAAACCGGACTTGATTGTCATCACCGGAGATCTGTTAGACAGTGGTATCAAAAAGGAAGACGAAGTCATCTCGATTTTACAGCAGATGCAGGCCCCTAAAGGGAAATATGCCATCACCGGAAACCATGAATTTTTCGCCGGGATTGAGAAGAGTACCTCTTTTATCCAGCAGGCGGGATTTAAACTGCTTAGAAACGAAGCGGTTTCTGTTGAAGATAAAATTACACTTGTGGGTATGGATGATCCAACCGTCAAGCGTTTTGATGAATCCATCGACATCGCCGAAGGAAAGATTCTGAAAAACCTCAATCATGAAAAATTTACACTCCTGTTGAAACATCAGCCCAGAATTGAGGAATCCAGCCTGGATTATTTCGATTTGCAGCTATCCGGTCATACCCACGCCGGACAGATTTTCCCCTTCACTCTATTGGTGAAAATCGCCTTTCCCTATCTTTGCGGCATGTATCAGCTGGACACCGACACCCAATTATACGTTAGCCGCGGAACCGGTACCTGGGGACCACCCTTCCGTTTTTTAGCCCCCCCGGAAGTCACCGTTATTAGTTTAGTGAATGGGAATTGAATTAAGGCAAAAGGGGGACAACAGTTGAACTTTCCTGCTGAAAAAGGAAGACTTTAGTGTGACAATGAAGAGCAATGAATAAAAAACGATTTAGATTTTAGACATTTATAAGGGGTGTTTTGTGTCTGAAAGTCTGAAAAAAAGTTGTCCCGCATAGTAATTGACCTAGGAGTCTCCTTCGGCTATTTTTCAATCTAATTGCATAATAGCCGAAGGAGACTCCTAGGTATATCAAAAGAACGCTTGAAACCTTCATTCACAAGGCGACAAATCAGTTTCCGGTCTTGCTTTTAATCGGCGCCAGACAGGTCGGAAAGACAACCCTGCTTCGGCAACTGAGTCATCAAAATCGAGCCTATGTGACTTTGGATGATCCTATCATCTTGAATCTTGCCAAGAATGATCCGGCGCTCTTCATGCAGTGCTATCCTTCACCGGTTTTAATTGATGAGATTCAATATGCTCCAGAGTTGCTGCCTTATATTAAAATGGTGGTAGATGGGGAGCAAAAACCGGGAATGTTCTAGTTGATCGGATCTCGGCAATTTCAGTTAATGAAGGGCGTCTCCGAATCGCTTGCCGGTCGGATTGGGATTATCCAGTTAATGGGCTTTTCTTCACGGGAAATTAGAGGAGAGGGAGAAAAGGATTTCCTGTTTTTACCTGACAAGAAAACAATTCTGTCTAACCTGTCTCCAAAACATGAGATTAGCTTGATGGAGTTGTACTTCACAAGCTGGCGCGGCTCTTTTCCGGCTATTGCCCGATCACCAGAAATCGATCACAACCTGTTTTATAATTCATATATCCAAACATATCTGCAAAGAGATGTTCGTGATTTGGCAAAAGTGGGCGATGAAACAGCGTTTCTCCGTCTTGTCAGAGCCTCCGCGGCCAGGACCGGACAATTACTGAATCTGTCAGATCTTGCCAGGGATGCGGATGTGGCTCCCAATACCGCAAAAGCCTGGTTGTCCATTTTGCAGACAACAGGAATTGTATATCTCCTTGAGCCCTACCACTCAAATGTGACAAAGCGCCTGGTGAAAGCGCCCAAGCTCTACTTTACGGAGACGGGTCTTTGTTCCTATCTGACCGAATGGTCCAATCCGGAAACACTGGAAGCCGGGGCCATGTCAGGGGCGATTCTTGAAACCTGGATTCTCTCCGAACTTCTTAAAGGCTGGCTGCACAGTGGTAAACGAACCCCTTTTTATTATTACAGGGACAAGGACAAAAAAGAGATTGATCTGCTGATTGTTCAGGATGGAATGATCCACCCCCTGAAATTCAAGAAAACAGCCTCCCCGAGAAAAGACACCATTCGCCATTTTTCTGTACTTGATACGCTGAACCTTCCAATTGGTACCGGGGGGATTATCTGTTTAAACAACCAATTCATTCTATTAAAAGAGGATCTTTTTTCGATCCCCATTACCAGCATTTAGGCAAGATTTTAATTGTCAGTTGACAGAACAAGTCGGGAAAATAAATTTTTAAGATTAGGGAAATTCAAACTTGTAGTTCGAAATATCTTAAATCCAAGAATAAGATGTGAATCGAGACGGAATCTATCTGACAGTTGCCAATACATTTGATTATCAGGATCAAAAAAACCGTTGATGACTTCGTTGGATTGGAAGAGATCTGTTTTAACTTCATCATCAAGTGAATGACCTTTTATAGACCTTTTAAAGGTGACCTTATATATTGACGAAAATAGTCTGATGTGCAAGGATGTATTCAAGCCTGCAGTTTTTTGGGTGGGTTTTATAAATAATTACAATGAAAAAATGTAAACAGATTTTTTACAGTGACCTTAAAAATGAAAAAGGAAGACCTTTTAAACCTGATTCGAAATGGAGAGAATTCCGGCGTTGAGTTCAAACGGGATAATATTCGACCGGAACAGCTGGCAAAAGAGGTGGTGGCGATGGCTAACCTTCAGGGGGGACTAATCCTGCTGGGTGTTGAAGATGACGGGGCTATATCCGGGATTCAAAGAAATAATCTTGCTGAATGGGTAGTGGATACCGTTTTCTCCCGCTATGTGCACCCGATGATTCTTCCTTTTTACGAAGAGATCCAAATTGAGCAGGATAAACGCATCGCCGTTGTTTCCTTTCCCCAGGGGCCCTCCAAGCCTTATGTTGTTCGCAACAAAGACAGGGAGGAGATTTATATTCGAATCGGCAGTATTTCGCGGCGGGCAACACGGGAACAGCAATTGAGACTGTTTGAATCGGGTGGTGTTCTACACTCAGAAGTTATGCCGGTTCCCGGAACTTCTTTCGACTCTCTGGATCTGGTACGTCTTGAGAACTATATACGGGATATTCTGAAGGATCCTGATCCTCCCTTGGATGAGGCAGCCTGGAAGAACCGACTGGAGGGATTGGGTCTGATGGTTACTACCAGGGAGCAAACCTGTCTGTGCACCATTGCCGGACTGGTGCTTTTCGGAGTGAATCCCAGAAGATGCCTGAGACAGTCGGGACTCAGATTGATGGCTTTCAGGGGTAGTGACAAGGAGTACCAGGCATTGATGGACCGAGTGATTGACGGACCAATGGTTGGCAGGTGGAAGATCAACAAGGAGGGCAGGCAATTGATCGATGAGGGCCTGATCGAAAAGTGTGTGAACAGCCTGGAACCCTTTATTACGACTGAATCAGCGACGATTGACCGTTCGTTTCGCAGAGAAAAAAGCTGGAACTATCCCCTTGATGCCGTCAGAGAAACGATGATAAATGCCCTGGCGCACAGAGATTGGACACGCTTTGTTGATATCGAAATGACAGTGTATGAAAATCGACTGGAAGTCATCAGTCCGGGCGCATTACAAAATTCTATGACCATAGAAAAGATGAAGGCCGGGCAACGCTCAACCCGAAACCAGATCATCGTTGAAGTTCTGAAGGATTATGGCTATGTTGATGCCCGTGGAATGGGAATCAGAACCAAGGTTATCCCCTTAATGAAAGCTGCCGGGAAAGAGCTGATTTTTGAAGCGACCGATGATTATTTGAAAACGATACTGGTTAAAGGGTCAGTTGGGAATATGACCTTTTATCAAGACAGTCCTGTTAAACCTGATTCGGTTGAAGACCAAAACCCTCTTTATTTCATGGAATCCAGCAAGAAAAGAGGTGAAAGGTCATTTATAAGGTCAAGTGATTTAAGACAGGATTTATTGGACTATCTTAAACAGAACCCCAAGGCTGTTTACGAGCAAATTGCCGTAGTTCTGCAGGTTAGCCCGGCAACCGTTAAAAGAACTATCCGCAAATTGAAGGCTGAGAAACTTCTGATACGAAACGGCTCGAAAAAGACCGGCAAATGGATGGTTCTGTGAATTTATTTGAAATCGTGAATGGGGGTCTGGCAGTGGATCGATAGCCATGGGCGGGGTGGCTCTAAGTGGCCACCCATTGTTTGCTACAACTCAATTCTCAACGTAAAGATTATCAATATCATTTTTGTACTGTTTTTCAATCAGGTTCTTTTTCAGCTTCAGGGTTGGGGTGATCAATCCGTTTTCCACGGTGAATTCCGGAACGATGGCCACTTTTTTGATGGTTTCAAATGAAGCAAATTCCTTGTTTTTCTCCTGGACCTCATTCTCTATCAGCTTGCGAATTTCCGGATGCTGCCCCAAATCTGCAATGGAAGAATAGGAGATTCCGTTTTTCTTGGCATATTCCTCTACAGTGAGAGGATCTATGGTTACCAAAGCGGTCAGATACTTCCTGCGATCGCCCACCACCATAGCTTGGTTAATATAGGTTGAAGTGCCAATAACCCCTTCAAGCAGTGCGGGAGCTACATTTTTGCCTCCGGCAGTGATAATGATCTCCTTTTTTCGACCGGTTACAGTTAAAAATCCTTTAGAATCGATGACGCCCAGATCTCCGGTTAAAAGCCAGCCATCCTTGGTGAACGTCTTCTTGGTTTCGTCCGCCATCTTATAATACTCCCGCATCACATTCCGTCCGCGGATCAGAATCTCGCCATCCTTCGCAATTTTGGTTTCTATCCCTGGCCCGGGAAGCCCCACCGTCCCGAACTTGTAATCGTCAAACCGGTTGCTATGGCTGAACGAGGCGTTTTCCGTCATCCCAATCCCTTCCAGTACCAGGATTCCGGCAGCATGAAAAAACTTGGCAATACTTTCGTTTAAAGGAGCTCCACCGCTTAACATCCAGCGGATATTACCTCCTAAGACTTTCTGCAGCTTGGAAAACACCAGTTTACTGGCAATGGCATATTGAAATCCAATGAAACCAGGAATCGGTTTTTTATTCGTCTTGCAGTCACTTACCTGATAGCCAACATTGCAGGCCCAGTTGAATAGTTTCAGAATGATCCCACCCTTTTCTTCTGCACCGCTGACCACTTTGGAGTAAATTTTTTCATAAACCCTGGGAACACTGGGAATCCAATGGGGCTTTGTAAAACCGATATCTTCCACTGCCGTATCCAGACTACGGGCAATGGTGACCACTGTTCCGGATATAGCCGCCGAATAAACCGTTAACCTGGCCATAACATGCGCCAGCGGCAGGAAAACAATGGTGTCATCTCCTTCCAACATTTGCAGGGATGCTTTGATGGATTGCGAATTAAAGGTTAGATTGTCCTGGGTAATAACCACTCCCTTGGGAACCCCGGTTGTCCCGGAGGTATAGACTAAGGTTGCAGGATCATTGGGCTTTGGTTCATTGGCACGCTTCTCAAAATCCTTATCACTAATCTTATCGCCCAGACTTAAAAACTCCTCATATGAGATCACCCAGTCATCCTTGTGCGTCCCATTGATCATAACCACTTTACGAACCTTTGGAATCTTGTCTCGGATGGTAAACAGCTTGTTCAATTGCACTTCATCTTCCACAAACACCACAACCGCATCCGAATGATCGATGATGTACTGGCAGTCTTTGGGGAGGTTGGATTGATAGATTCCGACTGTGACAGCCCCGGAGATTATGGTGCCGATATCGGTTAAAGACCAGCGGTAGCAGGTGTTGCTGATGATGTTGATTTTGTCCTCTTTTTTTACATCCAGGGCCATCAGGCTTTTCGCCACCTGTTTAGCCTGAACGTAAAACTGGTTCCAGTTGACGCCGTCACGATTTCCCTGGTCATCCGTGAACCACCTGAATGCAAACTTGTCAGGGTACTTGTCAACAACACTCTTGATCATCTGATGAACATTCTTATAATCCACAAATTGCATACATCCTCCTCTGATGGGGTTGAGATCATTGGTGAGATACGGGGTGTGCAACACATCCCGCCAATGTCTGCAATAGAGGTGCCAAGCATTGTAGATGCAAGTAGCTGTTATATTGAACTAAAATCAGACAGTCAGTATATCAATCCGTAAAAAGTCAATATATTGTTCTTTGCGATTCATATATTGACTTTCCTTAGCTAAATTCACGAATGAGTGCTCCTTATCCCTTAGACTTTCGCAGGGTCAGCAGATAATAGAGAATACCGATAAAAATCCAGCCGACGAATACGATAACAGCCCATGATTTGAGAAGAGAAACCGAAATTAGCCAGGTCGGAATCACGGCAATAATCGCGATAATGGGAACCGCCGGGTATCCCCAGGTTCGATAAGGTCTCTCCATATCAGGCTCCGTTCGTCGCAGCCTCATGACACTGAGAACGACCAGAACATAGCAGATCAATATGGCCGCCGACGCCGTATCAAACAACACGATCAACTCTTTGATATAGCTACCCGCCACTCCCATTGCTCCCAAAAAAAGCAAGGCTACGGAAGGCGTTTTATACTTCGGATGCACATAAGCCAGCGGAGAAGGCAGTTGACCATCTTTGGCCATGGCCATCAATAAACGGGAACCACCCAACAGAAAAGCATTCATGGTTGTCAATAATCCGCAGATCCCCGCCACCAGGATGATAACTGCTCCTTTTTCACCCAGGGCAATGGTCACCGGTTTTAGGATGGGAATACTGTCTGTACTTTTAGCCAGTATTTCCCAGTGCTGCACACCGGCGTTGGCAATGGTGACAACAATGTAGAAAAATGCAACAAAAACAATGGCGAGTGGGATCAGGAAAACCATTTTTCTGACGGGAGCGTTAATCTCTTCGGCTGCCTGGGGCAGGATATCAAACCCCATGAAACCGAGCATGGCAATGGGAATCATAATGGCAACGCCACCCAGACCCCTGCCGAAGAAGGGTTGAAAATTAGCCACTTCCAGTTTTGGAAGTGCAGCTCCGACATAAAGCAGGATGCCGCCAAATAGAAAAAGGGCAAAAAAGAATTGAATCCGACCTGAGATTCGAACCCCCAGTAGATTGATAATCGTAAAAATAACCGCCGTCAAAGCCCCTGTTAAAGCGGGTGGAAAAGCGGGATTAATCCCGTTGAGCAGCTTTCCGATAATGATACATTCCCCCGGCATCATGGAAGCGTATGCCAGTACCAGAATCCAGCCGGCAAAAAAACCAGGAAAATCTCCCAATCCTCTTTTCACATAGATATATTCACCACCGGCTTTGGGCATGGCAGCACAGAGCTCAGCGTAACAAAGCCCGATGAAGATGCATAAGACGGCAGCGATTACCATTGAGATAATGGCAGCCGGTCCGCCTCGATCCAGAAAAACATTTGCCAGGACTGCCCAGGCCATACCAACCATGGCACCGGTCATGAGCGTAAACATGGTGACAAGCGTCAAACCGCGTGTTAAACCGGAATTCGTTTCCTCCATAAATCCTCCTTTTTTGTGTTCAAAGTCTTAGGGTAAAATCTTTTATTGCTTGTACTATCAGCGAATAAGTAATACTAACACTTATCCTCATGGAAATGTGCCGTTTCAATTTCTTTTTCAAGACGTTCCTGATATGGGGGCAACATCTTGAATTCACGTCCGTGAAACAAAACCTTCAAAGCCTCTTCAAAGCGCCCGGCCTGGTTATAGAAAATCCCCAGGAAAAGATGGATATTCGGCCACAACCATTGAGAAAAGAATGGTTTTTGTGTGGCATAATACTTATCCAATTCACTTTGTCGATCCCGAATACACTCAAAAGCGGCAATCCCGTTTTCCAGGCTGCCGGGAACAGCCTGCATGCGGCCAAAAAACCTACCCTTGATATAATGAATCAACGTCCATTCGTGGAGATCTTCGGGCAGATGACGGTCAGCTGCTTCAATCTCCTGTAGACAACGGTTCGTTAATCTTAAGATTTCATAGGGATCGTCGGTTTCCAGGGTGTCAAAAGCATACCAGATCGCCATAAAAGCCCGACCCATGGCATAGTCGGGATTGTCAGCAACCAGTTTGTCCATCTTTTCCCTGAGCCTTTTCTGATCCTGCTGCCGACGCGTAAATCGCTGATACCAAATCCAGCGCAGCTGTGTCTCCAGGTCATCAGGTGAGAATCTCCGGATTCGCTGCAGATAACGCAGAGAGTCTTCCAGATTTCCCAGGCAACTGTAGCCAAGGGCTAAATCGTTTAGCAACCGTTTGTCCTTGGAACGCGGTTTAAGTGTACTTTCCATTGTTTGAAGAATAGGGAGGATTTTATCCGCCTGAACAGCGTATCCCTCATCAGCTGATGCCAGAAAGGCATAATCGAGGTCGTTTTGATAACGAACCATAATGTTTTTTAGAGTATGGCGACGCACCTTGTTGATAAAGCTCTGTAGTGTTTTCTCCTCCAACTGCAACAAGTTTTGAAAATCCCCGGTTGGATTATTCATGACGCCGCTTAGCAGTGCACGGCATTCCAGCTCAGCTATGTTCTCCACCAGTCCCTGAATGGTGTCCAGGGAAGTGAGCAGTTCATCCCAGCTCAGACCGTTGTTATGTAAAGCTGAGAGCAGGGTCACCAACCGGCGATCATCTCCGCTATAGATTATATCACCTGTTCTCTTTTCGCTGGTCTGAATCAGTTTTTTCTTTTTCAGCGAGACGACTATCTCTTCAGGAATATCCGGTTCACCTATCTCCGGAACTGATATATCAACATCCGCCTGCTGACTGCCGGTACTAAAAGTCGGCACATCGACATCGCATAAAGCGGAATAGTCGAATCTGTTTTGTTCCAGGATCTGTCTAATCACAACCAGCGGGAGAAACCGCTCATTCTGGGCTTTTCTTATAGCCTGAATTTTCTCCACACAATCCGCACCGTATAAAGCAAGATTCTTCTGCTTTCGCTCCGGTTGAGGCAACAACCCCTCCTGCACATAAAAACGAATGGTTCTGGGGGTCACACCAGCTATTTTTGACAATTCTCCAATCTTCAGCTGTGTTTTTATTGCCATTAACCCGCCCAAATCACTTGTTCTTTTTTCAAATCGTCAATCTCCGCTTCACTTAATCCCAGAACTTCTCTGAATATCTGGCTGTTGTGTTCTCCCACAGTCGGTTCCAGAGGATTTTCACCGGGTTGAATACCCATTTCGTTGTCAAAAAACTTAATGGGGAGATTGAAGGTTTTGATCTGTCCCAACGCGGGGTGGTCAATATCAACTACCATGTTCCGGCTTTTCAGTTGCGGATCATCCAGCAGTTCCTTAACGTTCTTTACAATGCCATTGGGGATCGACATATCCAGGAGGATTTTCTGAAATTCTTCAACATCCTTGGTTTTTGCCCACTCGGCGAAAATTCCGTTAAGTTTCAGCAGATCCCGCGAACGTTTTTCTGCCGCAGCTTCATTAAAACCGCAATATTCATTGACAACATCTTCCCGTCCGATCATGCGGTAGATTTTGTCAAAATTATCCGGGTTCAGGTTACAAACCATAACCCAATGGCCATCCTTGGTTTCAAAAGCATCCCAGGGTGCTCCCAGGGGATCGGTATTTCCACGTGAAGATCCCGGATCGCCGGTCATACTGGTACGAATCACCGACTCCTCCAGTACAGAAAAAACACTGTCCATCATGGAGACTTCAAGTCGAGAGCCAACACCCGTCTGTTCCATCTGGCGGAGAGCTCCCATAATTCCCAGGGCCAGATATAATCCCGAAAGAGAATCGGCCACCGCCGGGCCGGTTTTCAGCGGGGGTTGCCCCGGAAATCCTGTCAGCGACATTAATCCCCCCATGGCCTGGGCGATGGGGTCGACGCAGGGCATGTGCGCATACGGTCCGCTGCTGCCAAACCCGTTAATGGAGCCATAAATGATTTTGGGATTAGCCTCTCTGGCCTGATCATACCCAAGCCCCAATTTATCCATGGTTCCAGCCTTAAAATTTTCCAGTACCACGTCAAACTGTTTCACCAGATCAAGAAAGACCTGCTTGCCCTTTGCACTTTTTAAGTCCAGACCGATTGATTTTTTTCTCCGGTTTAACATATAAAAATAGCCACTACTTCCGTTCTTCAGTGGAGGTGCGAGTCGAACCCAATCTCCGAATGGCGGACCTTCCACTTTAACGACTTCTGCCCCCAAATCCGAAAGCAACATACTGGCAAACGGGCCTGCATACACCCAGCTCAGGTCCAGAATTTTTATACCATTTAAAGGTTTATTTATCATAAATACAGTCTCCTCGGATAGAATCCCATGTGACCCGGGTATGGTTTACCCGGGAGCGATTAATACTAACTAAGACATGAATCTCCATTGAATGCCTGTCTATCATCCATGCAATGGAATAAGATCTGAAGTATTGTTTTTTGTTTGTTTGACTCTTTGATGCTTTGACAAATATAAAACACTCCTGTCAGTCTTTTAAAACACATTGCCACCGGCACATGACCCCTTCCTTGGGGGCATCGGGGTGAGCATGAAGACAGGTGGTTTCGAACTTTTCGTTAATAACCTTGGCCATCACCTCATAAACTGAAGGGATTGCCAGTTTACACGGCAGCAAGTCAAGATTAGCGGCTTTGCGGAATGTTCCCATGGGGCATTTGTTCACCGTCATCACCAGTTTTTTGTCGGTAACCTCGGTAAATTCCCAGTCAAAACCAGCAGGCACCCACTGAGGAGCTGTGAATTTGAACATGGTTGCCAGCGCCTGAACATCATCCCCCAGGTTAAGTGCCTTTTTAACCCGGTAGGCCTGGATTGGTCCCACTTTTTGCCAGATCTTGTGGTCCATCAATGCGGTAGCCTCAAAACCCACGCTCTCTTCCGTAAAAATCATCCAGTAACTCTGTACACTCCAGAAAGTTTTAAGCCAGACATTCACCATTTCTGCCAGTGTGTCTTTGGAAAGCTCCATCAGCTCACCTTTTAACCCGTCCCAGTCTACTCTACCGGCCTCTGTTGTAATATCGTATGTTTCCGTCATGTTGGTTTTGCTCCAAATATGATTTGTTTAGTCCAAACTCCGGATAAGTATCCAAACAGCATGTTCCGAATCCTTGGATGTTTTTGCCTCCTCCCTGAATATTTGCTTTCTAAACATCCAGGTTAAATTTGATACATATCCTTTTTTCAAAAATTCTGCTCACGCCATTCTTATGTTCTATCAACGCCCTGTTTTTAGCATTTCCCCCATAGTACAAACAGATCATTGGGAGACTAAATACAAGAATATATAGTGACGTGTTACGTCATACGTTTTATCCTTGCTTTTAATGTCTGTCAACAAAAAAATCATTTTTTTGAGCCTGTTACCCTTCCTGGCTTGAGTCGAAACAAATTGGCTTGCCAGAGTAAAAGTACCTTGATAGATTTCAAACACTTTGGTGATCATTTTTCAGCAAACCATGTGGCAATAGAATTTTCCAATATACTGAAATAAAAGGAGAGATAAAAATGGGAATCTGGATGGTACTATTAGGTTGGATTTTATTTGCCGGAACGCATATTGGCCTGAGTGCAGAGCCTTTTCGGGGCAGTCTGGTATCAAAACTGGGAGACAAAGGGTTTCAAGGTGTTTATTCCCTGGTAGCTTTGGCCAGCTTTGCTTTTCTGATTATCTCCTATTCAATGGCGCGTGGTGATAGCGTACTATTTTTGGAAGCCGGAATGGAGAGTCAGTGGATGGGTGTTCTCAGTAATTTGATCATGCTGCTGGCTTTTATTCTTCTTTTCAGCGGTTTTATTAATGGTACACCCATGGGGATGGCTCCAGGGAGACGAGAAGCTTATGGTATAACGCGCATTACCAGACATCCCATGAACATGTCATTCGCCCTGTTCGGGCTGGCTCATCTTTTAACCAACCGACTTGCAGTCGACTGGATTTTTTACCTGGGATTTATTCTCTACGGATACCTGGGATCTGCACACCAGGACAAAAAAAAGGTTAGTCAGATGGGAGATGAACTGGCTGTATTTGTTAACAGCACCTCCATTATCCCCTTTGCGGGGTTGATTGCCGGCAAGCAGAAGTTGAAATTGGGTGAAATCAGCAAACTGGCGATCTTGCTGGGGATTGTTTTTACCGTCATCGCACGCGTCCTTCACCCCGCCTTGCGCTCTCAATTGTTTTGAACCTTGCGAATAACCCTGTCCATTATCATTTCAACGATTCCCGGGAAAAGCCTTTTCAAATAATAAGTGACTTTAGGCATCAACCCGGGAATGATCAGAAAGCTGTTGCTGCCGATTTTTTTACACAAGGCTTCGGCGATCTCCTCAGGCTGGAAGAGGTCCGCAGTTTCGGAAACTGCCATGGTTTCGGGAGGTTTGGTTCTGTTCTCAATTTCAAAAGAGGGGGTGTCGGTATCTGCCGGACATAGTACGGACACTTTAATACCGTATCGTTTACCCTCACTGCGCAAAGATTCTGAAAATCCGATGATCCCGAATTTGGATGCGGAATAATCGGTAAAACCAAAAACACCAATAAATCCGGCCAGGGAGGAGACATTGATGATATGTCCTCCTTTTGCCTTCATGCGGGGGAATAGGGCCGCGGTTACATTCCAGATTCCATAAAGATTGATTTTTATGGTTTCATCAAATTGCTGATAACTGATCTCCTCAAAATAGTGCGGATAGGATCGCCCGGCACAATTGATCAGAATATCCGGAACACCAAATGTTTCAACAGCCTCATCCATTACCCTTGTTACCAATTCATGTTGGGAAACGTCCAGGACACGGGAATCGATACGACCGGTTTTATGTTGATTGAACCTGCGAATCTCTTTGACTGCGTTTACAAGTCGTGCGTCGTTCCTGGAAAAAATAAAGACATTCGCTCCCTGTGTAAACAATTGCCTGGCAATAGCCAGTCCAATACCGCTTGAACCTCCGGTAATAAAAGCGATTTTTCCGTTAAAATCCATCGTTTTTCTCTCCTTTTATAAGGATCTGAACAGTTTGAGTTCTTAGCCAAATTATTGAAATTATAGGCCATAGAAAGCTGACATGTTATCATTCTGTGCTTGACAGGGAATCCATAATTATTTCAAAAAGCTGGATGCCGGATCAAGTCCGGCATGACAGAGAACCCTATACTCTCAAGATAAGGATACTAATTGCTTTTTAAGCTTATGCTCTTCAAAATGCAGAACTGATATTTTCTGCTTCGGTAGAGCAGTCTTACATAGCAGTCTAAGAGTGAGTTCTGGCGGGGATGTAACCCCGCCCTACCATATTCCATGCTATTGGCAAAATGTACTAATTCAGTTTATCCGGGCTGGGTGATTGACCATGTCAGTCTGTATAATTAAACTGATTTTTATGACAGATACATTTTTAAAATCGGTTTTTAGAACTTTTCCATCTAACTCATTGCACTGATAACGTTTTGTCTGGCAATCCTTATTTTCAATTCAAACAGTTTCGGATCAATCAGGACCGATGTGCCATGAAGGTGACTTCGGACGCCTGCATTTTTGGGGCTTACCTTGATCTTGAAAATGCAGAAACGGTGATAGATATCGGAACCGGAACCGGTTTGCTGGCACTAATGGCAGCTCAACGGACTCAAGCGGACATCCATGCTGTGGAGATTGATGAAAGTGCCTGTATCCAAGCCAATGAAAATATTGCGGGTTCTCCCTGGCAGCATCGGATATCTGTCTACAGGGGCTCCATACAGGAATACCTGCAGCAACAGGGAGGAATCCGAAATCATTTTGACACCGTCATCTGCAATCCTCCTTTTTACTCAGAAAACACAAAATCCAAACACCTACAAAAAAGAATAGCCTGGCATGATGATACCTTAAACCATACCGAGTTGGTCGCCATTGTTGCCGACCTTCTGCAAAGCCGGGGCAAATTCCATGTTTTGTTGCCGGATACACAGATGGACGACTTTAACCGGAAGAGTCTGGAAGTCGGTCTGTTTCCTTATAGTGCCTGTTTTCTAAAATCATACACAACCAGCCAGCCTCATCGGGTTATTGCCAGTTATTGCCCGGTAAAAAGGGATTTAGCACGGTCGGAGGTGGTCATCTACCATTCCCATCAGGTTTTATCGGAAACATGCAAACGTTTGCTCTCCCCTTTTATAATCAGTCCTTGAACTGTATTCAGGCTAACTTAAAAATACCCGTGAGCTATAAAAAAACTACAATTGTAGCTCGGTGATTAAAGCCGGATGGTCTGATTGGTCGCTCAGGATGAATCGGCTGTCTTTGATCTGCAGTTCGTTGGAGATAAAAATGTGATCGATACGCCCATAATTAGCACTCTCCGGATTCACTCCCTTGTCATCAGTACCACTGGGCCATTTTTTCAGCCATGAATCGGTCAGTTGTTCGATTGTTTTTTGGTATTGGATAGTATCCGGTCTGAAATTAAAGTCTCCCATCAGGATTACATTTTTATCCGGTTTGGCGGTTTCCAGAATTGCTTGCTGCTGCACCAGGTCACCATCATTGCCCAGGTGAGTGACATACACATTAAATCTTGTTTCTCCTCTTTCTATTTGTGCTCTGATGGTGGCGGTCTGCTCTCCCTGGCTATACATAAAAAAGGTTTGTGGGTTGAGAATGGGCGATTTTGACAGTAAAGCAATTCCAAAGGTGCCGGTTACCGGTGTTGGGCCGTTATAAGCATACATGTTCAGTTTTTCGGCATAATAGCGAATGATATCGGAATTCCCGCCTGCAATTCGCACGGAATCGGTTTCCTGCAAGCCAATGATATCGGGATCAAGTTGTTTGATCAGCTCAATCTGTCCGAGATAATTCTTGTTACCATGTTCATCATATCCTTGCTGGATGTTGAAGGTCATAACCTTCAATGAATTTTCCGACAGTTTATGATCCGGGTTTGACCGGTTCAACTGCATCCCGATAAGCGTAACAGCCGACACGCCGATCATTAAGCTGGATAGTAACACCTTGTCCCTTTGGGAAAAATCAATGTTTCTGTCTTTTATGTTATTTGCTTTCAACCATAGCATGGGAAATAGTATCCCAATTCCCAAGACCAAGTGTACCAACCAGAATTTGTCCCTGAAAAAAGGTCCAATTACCGGAATGTAGTCATAAACCGTGGTGAAAATATGGGCAAAGATTATTATCAGCATAAAAAATGCGGCAAAAAAGAATCCGACTCCGAACCGTAAGACAGAGCTGTCTGTCTGGATCATCTGTTGTGAGAAAACCGCAAGATTGATGAATAAAATTGGGTAGAAAATGATTACTACAAAAAGAAGGATCTGGTCGAACAGGTCAATCGAATCGGCATATATAGGGTAATCCGCCGGAGCTTCGGGAAACGGAATCTGCAGCCGATAGATAAAAACAGTTAATAATGCAACAAACACAATATTGCAGATAAACAGACCCGGAACCCCGATTCCGGCTCCTGATTTGGAGGTGACCAGCAGGTAGATTCCAAATAGAGTGGTAATAATCAACTGAATGACAATTATCAGGGTATAATTTCCGCCGCTCCAGCGGGCGATGACAGTTGGGCTTCCAAAAACAGCATAGAGCATTGTCAGCACAGAGATGATTCCCCAGGCTGGCAAGAATACAGATGGAGCCCCGGGATTCTTGATAAAAATACTCTGTCGGCTAGTGCTGTATTGAGTAATCGGTAAGCCGGAAAGGATGATTACCGGGGCAATTACAGCTGCGATGGCAGATAAAACCAATCCAGCCCAATAGAGATCCGAAGAGGTGGTAACGTCAAGAGAAGAGTGTATTGACTTCAGAAAGATTAAGAACAGTACTGCCAGAATTGCTCCGACTCCAATCGATAACCCCTTTACATTGTTCTCTGACTTTTTGACATTGTTCAAAAAGGAGGGAAAGAAGAGCATAAAGCAACCTACACCCAACCCGGAGAGTACCATCTTATATTGCGAACCTGCCATTATTTCTGCCACACGCAAGCCGATGGTCAGTTCAGCAAACAATAATATAAAAAACGGCGAGACCCTGCGGCCAAAGAAGATTAACAATAGGGGTGTCAGCAATAGCAAAACCGCGGTTACTGTTTCGTTCAGGCCGGTTGTCAGCAAACAAAAAGAATAGATCGTTTCAATGAAATCAGAAATCAGTTGCAAAAAAAACAGAACCAAAATACTGATAAACAGGATCTCCAGAAATCGTTTTTCTTTTTCTTTGTTCATCGGTTGACTCCCTTATCGTTTCGTGTTCGACCACTAGCAAGCAAAAAATGGGGTTTTGGTAAACCAATCTGCGATACTGAACTGTTTCATTTGGATTTCGACCAAAGCTTAAGTGATTTTCTCCTCTCTGTCTTCAAATAATATTCAGGTTTTAACCCCCTTTTAATTAAAGAAACATGGTGTTGTCAATAAAATGACTTGAGGAGAGTAATGTCAGGGAAGATGTTGTATAATTCAGATTCTGTCTTTATTGAATCAATTATGAATCAAAAAGCAAGACTTTAATATTTTGTCTGATATTCGTTGGTAGGCGGTATGCGATTACAGGGGTAAAAAAATATTTAAAGCATTTCTGGCAAAAAAGTTTATATTTCCTGAATGGGAGGGCGGTCTTACATGGCCGCATTAGAGTGTGTACAGGCGGCCATGCAACCCCACCCTACCGTAATCCATGCTCTGATTGACCCTAACTTATTATGGACTCATAGTGCATTTCGAGGATTCTAAATTCTGGAATCTAAGATGGTAACTGCTTGTGGAGGGATATTAACGGTCACCGTGTTACCGACAAAGAGGCTGAGGTTTTGATAGTCGGCCTTTGATATGATAGCCGTTAAATGAATCCTGCAATCAATACCGATGCGAATTCCTTTGATATCCTCGCTGATCCTCAAAATTCTACCGGTCATGGTGTTTGGCTCAGCGGGTTCAGGTATTGATGTTGAAAGGACGATCAATTCCGGTTCTATTCGTAATCGGCAGGGTCCAGCTTTTTTCAGGGGGATGTTTAGCTCCAGTTCATTCTGAATGACACAGGTGGAATACTGCTCATCAAGCGAAAAGATCTTGGCGGGAAATGTATTCTCATAGGACATGACAGAAATCCGTCCCTGCTCCAGAAACAGTTTAAAATGAGGGAGAGCGGAAGCCTGGCTTTTATCATGGGAGGTAAAAACCAAGGTAATGCCTTTTTCGGAATTGATATCCTTTAGCAGCCTGGTGATGGCTAGTTGATTCTCCAGGTCAACGCTGGCAGTCGGCTCATCACAGAGAATTACTTCCGGCGTTAGTGCCAGGGCCCGTGCCAATACTACCCTTTGGGTTTCACCACCGGACAGTTTGTGGGCCGGTTCATTGATCATGTGGCGGAGTCCCACCAGATCCAGGGACTCATCGATTATTTTTCGCCGCTGTTCTTTTGATATCTTACGTACCTTGAGGCCGAACTCCAGATTCTTATAAACCGATGTTGTAAACAGGATAGGGTTCTGTTGCACCATAACCACTTTGCGACGATGTTTTTGCAGCGTTCTCTCGTTAAAGAAGACCTGTTTCTCCTTGAACCAGACCTGTCCGGAGGTTGGTTGATCCAGAAAACCCATGATATTGAGCAGTGTGGTTTTTCCTGACCCATTGGGACCTAGCAAAGCATAAATGTGTCCCTTCTCAATCTCAAGTTCTTCCAAATCAAGTACTTTTTTCTCACCAAAGCATCTGGAGACGTTCCTCATCGAATAAAGAATCATTTACTTCCCCTGCCTTGCAATACGTGGAAGAGTAGATTCAACCCGAAGCTGATTGTGATGAGGATAATTCCCAGGGCAACAGCTAATACGAATTCGCCCTTATCATATTCCAGGGCCATTGCCGTGGTGATCGTACGGGTAAACCCCCTGGCATTTCCTCCCAGCATCATACTGATGCCGATTTCGGAGATAACTCGTCCGAAAGCGGCAACAATTGCTGCTATAATTCCATATCGAGCTTCCAGAAAAATCACAATTGCCGTTTGCCGACGATTGGCCCCCAGTGTCATGGCAGTTTTGCGGTACCGTTCATCAATATGGTTGATGGCCGCGATGGTGAAGGTGATGATGACGGGGGTTATGAGGATGACCTGTCCGATAATAATGGCCTTTTGACTGTAAAGCAGATCCAGAGGACCAAAAATACCCCGACGTGAGATAAGGGCATAAACAAACAACCCGATGGCAACGGTTGGTAATGCCAGCATCGTATTGAGGATGGTGATAAGAAGACGTTTCCCGCGAAAGTTTTCAAAGGCGATGAAAATCCCCAGGGGAACACCAATAATGCTGGCTAGTGCTGTTGAGCTGGATGAAACCCGCAATGAGACCCATACAATCTCAATAAGCTCCTTGTCAAAGGAGATCGCCATTAATACGGCAGAGACGAGGCTATCCAGCAAAAAATCCATATACCGTTACCATCAAATTAAGTTCATAGATTAATCATAATTACAGGGCATCAGGAAAAAAAAGTTGTTTTCCGAGCAACTGATAACCGGCAATCACATCCTGACCTCTTTTTGAAACCAGCCACTTGGCAAACTCTTCAGCCAGGTCATACTGAACATGCGGATGAGTTTTTGGATTGACAGGGATGACGCCGTAAGGATTAGCCAACAGCTCATCCCCTTCACAAAGCACTTCCAAGTCCACCGGAATCTCTCGGCCATATTTATATTTAATATAGGTTCCCCGATCTGCAAGTGTATAAGCCTGTTTTTCTTCAGCAAAGGTTAGGGTTTTCCCCATTCCCTGGCCTATGGATCGGTACCAGCTCACTCCCTTGGGTTGAAAGAAATGAATATCACTCTTATTGCCACCCTTGACGATAGTTTGTGTGGTTTTTTCCAGCTCAACTCCCGAATTCCTCCACAGTTCCTGCTCTTTTGTGTGGGTTCCGCTATCATCGCCTCGTGAAATGAACAGCGATCCTGATTCAGCAATTTTAGCCAGAGCGGAAGCAGCATCATTCATGCCTTTTACACCTGCCGGGTCGCTGGCTGGACCGAGCAGTACGAAATCATTGTGCATAACAGCAAATCGTTTGGTACCATAGCCATCCGCCACGAATTGATCTTCTCTATCCTTGGCATGAACAAAAATAACATCCACATTACCGTCAATACCATCGCGAATCGCTGCTCCGGTTCCCTTGGCGATGACTTTTACCGTGATCCCTGTATCCTTTTCCAGTTCAGGCAGAAGTACATCCAATAGTCCGGAGGCTTGGGTGCTGGTTGTGGTGGACATTTTAATGGTCTTGGCAAAAACCTGGCTGCTCGTAAACCCTATTACCAGCGCTGCCAGAATCAAACACAGGGAAAGATTCTTAATATGTTTCATTGTATTCTCCATTTTTTATATATCAAATAAAAACCTCATCTTTCCTGTCGACAGTCTCGTTGTTTCATCGCCAGCGGTTTCCCCTGAACCTGAAATTGGTAAAGTCTTGTTCCGCATCTAGTCAGTAGGAAATATAACCTTTCCGGTTGTTTCCAGATTATATCCGCAATTTTCCGGAAAAAGAGTCCTAAAGCTCTCTTCGTGCAACAATCCCAAAAACAGCTGAACCGGTTTTTCAAAGAATTTCTCCTTGGGAATCAAAAGATCGAAACGCTCCCATCGCAAAGGCAGGAAATCCAGACCCAGTAAAAAGGAAACCGCCCTGATTCCGGGACCGGCATCGGCTCGTCCTGTTAACACTTCAAGCCCAACATCCATATGGCTGGACTTTTCAACGGCATAACCTTCAATTTTATCCGTATTCAACTTTGCTTTTCTCAATTCATATTCCAAAAGCAGCCGGGTTCCGGTTCCCAGGGGTCGATTAACAACGCGAATCCCCTTTTTCCCAAGATCAGAAACGGATTTGATTTTTTTCGGATTTCCCTTTTGCAAAAGAATGCCCTGCTCCCGTTGACAGAAATTGACTATGGCCGGAACGTTTTGAAGTTCGGCTTTTGCAAACTCAAAATTGTAATCCTGTTCATTCTCCTGGAGTAGATGACTGACTGCTATGTGACATTGATTCTGGCACAACATTTTTAATCCTCCCATACTGCCCAGATTGCCGAACACAGCTACATACTCCGGATATTGCTGGTTAAATAGAGAAATCGTGCTGTTTAGCAACAGATCATTGCTACCAGTTATTATCAGTAACTTTTCGTAACCTGGAACCTTTTCTGAGGATTTGGGATAATTGATGGTACTGGTGTCAATCCACTGTTCGACCAGATGTTTTGGGAAAGCCCATTTTCCGGTAATTTTGGTGGCTGGCAGGTTTTTCTCAGCTACCAATGTATAAATCATTTTCTCATTAACATTGAGAAATTTGGCCACCTCTTTTGTTGATAACAATACTGTCATATTTAAATCCACGAAAGATGAGGTTAATCTAAAAAGACAGATCTAAAGAATGATTTCTTTTAGAATATTCTGTCAATAGACCAAAGTAACGAAAAGGGACATTAAATAACCAAAAATTCCAATAATCCCTATTTGGTAGTTTTAGAAGCAATGATAAATACCGTCATCTTAAAGGCTTCGAGTCAAGTTGTCGATTAGAAACAGTTGTTTTATCAATTCAGTTTTCCTTCTCCGATAACACGAACCGTCAAGGAATGGAGAGCAATAATCTGGAAGCTTGTTCAGATAGGGGATCTAAATCTTTATAAGGAGAGAAAACTCTCCCTGTTTCCTGATTGTTGAACCAGAGTGGGGATCAGTATCAGTTCGACCTGTCGAGAAGATACCAGGCAGGCAATTAACTACAGTCGCTTTTTCAACCATGTAACCAGGAGACCGGAGAAGTTGGTCAATAAAACCCCTGATAGTACCAGGGCTGCACCTACCAGTAACGAGACTGTCACCGGTTCATTGAGAAGAACCATTGCCAGGATAATGGCGCTGACCGGAACAAAGTTGATAAAAACACTCGATTTCATGGGGCCTACAGTGTTCAATGCCTGGTAGTACCAGTAAAATCCAAGCACTGTCCCGAAAAAACCCAGGTAGAATAGAGAGATCCACTCTTCGGCACTATATCCGATTATGACATCAGCCATTCCCCTGGTGAAAGCGGGAACAGATAGGGCAATTGCCCCAGCCAGGGCGGAATATGCGACTGAAACAAGAGGCGAAAGATTGGACATCACCATTTTACCAATCAATGAATACGACACCCAACTGACGACACAGCCAAAGATAAAAAGCTCACCTTTACCAATAGGGTCAGAGAAGATCGATGATAAATCACCAAAGGTAATGACGACCAATGCTCCGGTAACTGAAATCAGAATCCCGAAAAGCTTTAACACCGTCAGCTTTTCTTTAAAGATAATCGAGGATAGAATACTGATGGCAATGGGATTCAATGCAATTATGATGGAAGCTCTACCGGCAACCACCGTATGGAGGCCGGAAAAAAAGAAGATGTTGTAAGCAAATACTCCTGTCATTCCCAGCAAAATGACAAAAAACAACTGTTTTAAACTAATGCTGACCAGCTTTCCCTCCTTAATGAGGATCAGACCCAAGAGAAAGACAGAGGCAATGGCAAATCTTAAAAAAGCAGCTGCATAAGGATCCATTGAGCGGGAAACCACACGGCCGGCGATAAAGGTGCCTCCCCAGAAAAAAGCGGTTAATAGTAATTTTGCGTAGACCAACATGGTATTGCCTGAAAAAGAGAGTAAATTGTTGATTGATTGAAGAAGCCCACAATCTCCCCATATTGAATCAATCATCTGTCCAAATGAAACAGGATTTATTCTTCATTTGAGTGATACAAGACATAGATTTGATGTTGATCTTGCCAGTGAATCCTATTTATAAAAATGTTAAAGAAAAATCTTGCCGATGGGATCAAAATACGATAATCGGAAATAAGCACTAATCCCTTGGGGGTAAATAATTTTACAGTGCCAACTGAAGTGACTCACTCAAAAAATCAGATGCCGGATGCGGCTCTCGACAATAAATCAATTGATAACGAATATGACCTTCACTTACAAATATAAAACTCTGGTATTATTCGCGAGTTTAGGATTTCTTCTGATATCCTGCAGTAAAACTGTCAAATATGAATCCACAACAAAAAAAGTGCGCTCGCTGGACACAAGCGCCACCAGGGTAATTTTACATGAGGACTATATTTTTGTAGAGAAAGAAGCTGAACAGCTAAAGCACTATCTGGTGAGAGCCATGCAAAACAGGATGAAAAACAATCACAGGTTCCAATTAGAATTTGTACCTTCCGGACAGGCGGTACCTCAAAACGACAGCAATCACCCGCTTGTTTTTATCATCGGGGATATCTGGTTTAACCAGGCAAAAATATCAGGCAACCAGCTGGAAAAGGTCACTCGGAATCAAAGTGGATTTAATTTCAGCCAGAGCTGGGACGAGATAGAGCAACGAAAATGGGACAAGGATCAGTTGCAGACGATCATATCGTTATATTTTATTGAGATCGGTTCCGAAACAAGATTACTGAGAGCCACCATGACAGCTTCCAACGATAACAGACAAAAAGTATGGGCAGGAAACAGACAGATATCCGATAACCAGATGTCACAGTTTTATCGTGATAAGGAACTGCAACCGGCGCATACGGAAATCAAAGCGGATAACAATATCACAATGGTCGGCAGGGTTTTTGACGAGCTTGCCGATAAAGCCGTAAACACGCATTTTAATTCACTTTAGCAATGATTCAAAATAAGTTGCCTGCTCAATAATACGCCATGAAAACATTAAAACAACGATTGGGATGGTATCTGGTTCTGTTTTTTATGATCTCGTCCTGCTCCACATACATCCAATTTACGACACAAAAGAGTGCTGAGCCCAGGTATAGTGGTATCCGTAATGTTGGGGTAAATACAGTCCTGCTGATGGATAGGAGATCGGTGGAATTGCAGGACAACCAGGGGGCCTGGACAGCTGCCAGTCAACCAATAAATGACCGAAAGCTGGAAACCCTGGTGAGAAAATCACTGGTTTCAAACCTGAGAAAATTTTCGGATTACCAGGTTTTTGATCTGCATGATATCAGAAAATTTCAAACTGCCTTTCAACGATTACGCCCATTGTCAGGGGAGCGAATTGAGGAGCTGGATCTGATAATTGATGTACAGATCGCTTATGATACCATAAAACAGATCGGACAATCCCAGGAAGTGATGACATTTCATCAGAAAAAATCTGTCAAACAAGGCCAAAAATGGGTGACAACCCAGGACAGCAGTCAGCAGAGAGTGGTGTCTGTCCCTTATAATCATGCAAATGCCGATCTTATCTGTTATGTGGAGGTCATCAAAACCAAAAATGGTGACTCCAAAGTACTGAAGAGTTTTAACACCATGCTATCCTATCAATCAGATCCGATGAATTCCCCGGAGAGTATGATAAATGAACTTGGCGTGGTGATCACCTCCAGAATCCTTAAAAATGTCAGCAAATATTCTGTCTTAACCAAAAGAAAGATTGATAAGAGAAGTGAAAATGAGATTTTGGAGCTGATGGAAAAAGCGGATTTGGAATCGGCCAGCAAACGCCTGGAATCCTCGTTGTCAAAGTCGGAGGACAGGAAACCGGCGGATCTCTACAACCTGGGCATCTGCTATGAAGCTATGGGCGATCCCGGTATTGCCCTGCAAATGTATCGCGAGGCTCACAAACAAGACGAAGAAGAGGAGCTTTACATGACAGCCATCGGAGAAATCGAATGATAATAGGTTTAACAAAGATATTAACCAGGCGAAATCTGGTTTATCTAATCGGAGGGTTGTTGCTGTACGTTCAGGGTTGCGCCAAATATGTCGAATTTGAAGCGGTCTTACCTCCTGAGAATAACACTCTGGCAAAGTACCAAAAAATAGTGATTGTTAATAGCGACAGGGGAAAACACCTCAATGACCTGATGGAAAACGCTCTTAAAACCCAGTTGACCTCCATTTACCCGGGGAATGTTAAGCCGGGTAAAGCGATTGACAAGATCGGTACCGAAATAAAGTTATTTAACTACAATCCGAAAATTATGTCCACACCGGAGGAAAAAACAGCTTACCTGAGTTACGATCTCAAAGCCGATGAAAAGCTGAATCGCCAAAGAACAACCAGCAGAGTTCCCCTACAGAGTTGTGACTACTTGAGAAAGAAGAATCCTTGTCGTGTTACCGGAACCGCCTCGCTTGCATCGGGAACACAGACACTGACAGTCATTCTGACCGGGAAGATCCACCTGAATGATGGCACTGGAAATGCTATCATCCCGACAGCACCCATTCAGAAAACGCTGACTGATTCCGGGAAAATAATAAAAACACCATCGAACTTGATTTTTTCTGCAATAAACCAGGTTGCGGTTGACTATGCCAAAAGAATTATTCCGTATAAACGGATAACAAGCAGCGAAATCTTAAGGGGAGGGGATACGGTTAGTGTTAAGTTGATAGAAAACAAGGCTTTTGGTCTGGCCATCAATCGATTGGACAAAATTGTTACCAACAATGATGATCCGGATTTCGAAGATTATTATAACCTGGGGCTGTCCTATGAAGCGTTAAACGAATTACGTCCAGCCTTGGAATACTATCTGCGGGCTGATGAGCGGGAATCGGGTAATGCTGTGATTCAAGCATCTTTAAAACGTGTACGTCGAATCGTTCAAGAATAGAGAGGGGCTCTTTAACGGTGTTGACGACCTTTCCGCATAAACCTTTGACGCCAGTCCCACCGTCCGGGTACTTTGTTTTCATCCGCTTGCTCCAACGTTTTCCACCTCATGGGAGATATGCCAGTGGTAAAGAAGCGCTGGAAGGTCGGTGATCCGGTCAGTAATAATCCTAATAGAGCCACAATAATTACAAAGGGGAGATATCGTTTAAGGTTTTTGGACTGTTGAATAATTGGTTTTTTAGGCGCTCTTTCTTTTTGGTATTCCGCCCGTACCTGATCGGCAATTTTTTGGATATCTTCTTTTGGGATCTCAGTGACATCATGCAGTGCTTCGATATTCGATTCAGACTGCAATTTAGCTTCCTCTTCCAACTGTCTCTTTTTATATTCTTCCAGTACTCTTACTCTGATCAGATCCTGGATTTTTTCTTCATCTTTATCATTCATAACGGTAAAAATTCTTCCGGTTCTCTATTATTGACAACCTGCGTTTTAGGCTATTGAGTGAACTCTTGGATTTAAAAGCATTCAGTGTTTCCCCTTGAGATTTATAATTCAAGAGAGATAAAACCGGGGGAAGTGTTCTTGTCACTGAACAGTATTCTTGAAATCTCCAATAACTGTCAACTGAAGGAAATCGACAGGGTAAATTTGTTCTATGGCTCAAAAGAGCTGATGGAAATCCTTCAGAGTTCTGATAATTGGGGGGCACTGCTTATCCTGGGGTGGCGCTCCCAAGTTCGCTGACCCCAGGCTGAGAATATTTAACCCCGTTGGGGTGTTTTCTCTGGACAGCATTCCCCGAAGGGGATACAGATCGATAGCCCAGGGTCAGGGAGCTTGCGAACGCCACCCTGGGTATTCAATCCCCCCCGCTAAAGGAACGCTGAAGGCGTTCAATAGGATAATAGCTTGCCTCATATAACATCGGGCTTAACCGAAGATCAGATTCGCCCCATGAATCCAAACTGGTCAATGGTTTGCAGCGTAGAACAAATATACCCTGGGAAATCGAATACTTGCCTTGTGTTCTGATAGGTTTATTGATATTCAGGCAGATAGCTGAAATCGAAAAGGAAACTTGGAAGTAGGATAGCCGTTTATAATTTAACGGACATCACCAACGTCAAAACAATCAAATTGCGTGAATTGCTTTTTCTCAATATAATGGGATTCACTTGCTCCTAAAAGGCTCTATTTTCTCTTAACCAGCATCAGCCGACATAGCCAACTTGAGTAAAAAAAGAATAGCCAGCTTCTACGAACAGTTCTCCAACGAAGACCAGGTTTTGATTCCCATTTTTGCAGATCCGGACTCGATTGCCAGTGCCATGGCGGTTAAAAGGCTTCTTTGGCGCAAAACAGCCGGCATCACCATTACAAATATCAATGCAATAAAACGGCCGGACAATCAGGCTTTGGTGCGATTGTCAGGAGTTAAGCTTGTTCCGCTGAAGGAAATTGATACAACCAGATACAACCGGATTGTAATCGTCGATTCCCAGCCCAATCACAATGAGGCTTTTGACAGGTTCCAGGCTGACGTCATCATAGACCATCATCCCGATACTGAAGTAGTTTCTCCCTATCTGGATATCCGCCCAAAATACGGGGCAACAGCCACTATTATGGTTGAGTATCTGAAATCCGCAAAAATAAAACCGTCACAGAAACTGGCAACAGCCCTCTACTACGCCATTAAGACCGATACCGATAATTTCAATCGTAAAGCGATATATGAAGATGTCCTCGCCTTTCAGTACCTGTTTCCTTTTGCTAATTTGCAGATAGTTCGCAAGATTGAATCAGCAGAGATGAGGAATGGTTTTCTCAAATACTTCAAGATCGCCATAGAAAGTAGAAAGAAACGTAAGGGATGGATGTTTTCTCACCTGGAATCAGTTCCGAATCCGGATGTCTGCGTAATGATCGCCGACTTTTTTCTGCGGATTGAAGATACCAGTTGGAGTATTGTATCCGGAATATGCGGTAATAAACTCATTATTATCTTTAGGAGCTATGGATACAAAAGAGATGCCGGTAAAGTCGCCCAGAAGGGATTTGGTGAATTCGGTTCGGCCGGAGGGCATAAAAGAGCAGCCAGGGCTGAAGTTCCTCTTTCAAACCTGAAGGAGATTATTGATTGTCAGAATGGAAACAAGCTCTCCAACTGGATCATCAACCAGATCAAAAAGGGATAGATAAATATCGCACGGAAACGTTACAAAAACCGGGCGTTTTCAGGCAAAAGAGAGATGATAGTTTGATCTATAATATCTTTATGGATGCCCTGCCGGTATCACTTAGCTCGATTAACACACCTCGTCCCCGGGCTCCCACACTGCAGTTAATGATGACTGTTTTTTCCATGGTTGCAGTGCCAACATCCTCATGAATGTGACCGCATATCACCAACCTGGGCTGAACTTCCTCAATCAGTTTTGCCAATCCCTTACTGCCAGCATGATATTTTCCAAACACCTTATCTACAGATCCTTTTGGTGGTGGATGGGCAACGAGAACACTATCAGATGTGAGCTTGTCTTTTAATCGATTAAGAAGTGAGGATTCAAAAAACCGGATCTTGGAATGAAACGGCAAGGGCACAGTCCCATTGATTCCGATGAATGGGACATCTCTAATCTTGATTTCATTTAGATGGAGATTGGTGATAGCTGCATATTTCGCCATCTCCCGTTCTACCGAAGATGGATCGGAATTACCTCGAATGGCATAAATGGGGAGAGGTAATTGAGACAATTCCTTGATAAATCCCGCTCCCTTAAAATAATTGATCACATCGCCGGCAATGATCAAACCATCGGGTTTATGACTCCTTATTTGCTCTTTTATTAACCGAAGTTTTTCGCTCTTCCCATGAACATCTGCAACAGCCAATATCTTCATGATTCCTTTTAGTGCTTTGGGGATGTCACTGAAGTCTTGATAAATCAAAATTTTCTGCCGATTATTGACAATCAGTAACACGAATCAAAGGGGTGTTTCAGAAAAAGCAGCTATCAATCTCAATTTTTAGTTATACTACTCAAGGGTGTCGCGGGAAATACCGGCAAGATCATCTTGGATCTTTCCGGGTATTTTCCTGATATTCCCCTGTAAAAGTTTAAGATATCTCCCATGTCGGTTTCGATATCACCTGTTGGGTGAAACAGGGGACCAAACCCGCCAACTTTCTTTTTATAATCCAGGAATCCTAAGGCAATCGGAACTTTGGCCTGGAGTGCTATATAGTAAAAACCCGTTTTCCATTTCGACACTTTCTTCCGGGTTCCTGTTGGGGGGACTACCAGTATAAAACGTTCTTTTTGATTAAACTGTTCAACTGACTGCTCTACGACGTTATTGGACTTTGATCGATTAACCGGGATACCTCCCATCCATTTGCAGATGGTCCCAAAGGGCTTGTTAAATATGGTTTGCTTCCCCATCCAATATACCTTTAACCGATAGTAAAAGGCGAAAAACAGCATGTACGGTAGATCCCAATTGGAAGTGTGAGGGGCTGCAATCACTACAAATTTTGGGGTATCCGGAAATTCACCCTCAACCTTCCAGCCTGTAAGCTTCAATGCTAATAATGACACTTGCCGAAACAGATGTTTTAAGATAGGGGTATCAAAAAAAGTACGATTCAAAAGAGGCTCCGATTAGATTAAGAATGTGTTATATAAGCATCCATTATGCTTTTTTTTACCATCACAAGAAAGATTTCTTTTGATGGTGACAATTGTTTTACATTAACGAAGAGAAGCAGAGGTAACCCATTGAAAAAGCGTATTCTAGTAATTTCCGTGTTGGTCATTGTTATTGTCGGTTTGATATACAATTTTCCCGTTTCGAGTCCTACGTTCAGTGAGATTTATCAGCCGGTGGACGGGAATATTACCGAATCTCTGGTAGCGTTTCGCAAGTCATTTCCTGGGAAACAGGTTGAAATTGATGGTAATTCATGGAAGTACCTGGTTACAGGTTCGGGGAAGGAAACTATCTTGTTTCTTCATGGTATGACCGGGGCTTATGACATCTGGTGGCAGCAAATTTTGACTTTAAAGGCAACATATCGGATAGTAACCCTGACTTATCCTCCCATTGACAACCTGGAAGCCCTTAGCAGTGGCATTATCAAAATTCTGGAAAAAGAGGATGTCAACATTGTTCATCTTGTGGGGAGTTCTCTTGGGGGATACTTGGCTCAATATCTTGTGGCTCATCATCCCGGGAAAATCAAGTCTGCGATCTTTGCCAATACTTTTCCGCCAAATGACATTATTGCTGAAAAAAACCGCGTAATAGGGAAACTGCTGCCTTTTATACCTGAATGGGCTGTGATGAAGGTCTTGAGACAGAACACCGACAATGTAATCTATCCGGCTGCTGAATACTCAGAGCTCGTGAAAGCGTTCTTGTATGAACAGTCATTCGGTATGATGAGTAAAGATCAGTTTGTGGCCAGATTCCATTGTGTCATTGATCCCTTCAGTCCCCCCGATACAAAAACCCTGGGAATTCCGGTGATGATCATCGAAGCCGATAACGACCCCTTGGTGGAACTCGCTTTGAGAGAGATGCTGAAGCAGACCTATCCCGTGGCAAAGGTTAAAACCCTGAAAAATGCCGGACATTTTCCCTATTTAAGCAGACCGCAAGCTTATACTGATCTTATTGAGGATTTTTTTCAATTTTAGGGGCATTTAGGAACTCGTTGATCCTACAGCGAGCGGATAAAGAATTGAGCTGTTTGATAATGTTGAATCGACCAGCCTGGATATCCTTAAAAACCAAATAATCGACTTGACCTGAGAAAACCGATTTAATACTATTACGGCACATTTATTAACAGGATGAATCAAAACAGTTAAATAGTCTGAAATATATAGATTTGTAGGTTGATTGGTTTCCAAACTTAAATTCAATTATGGCCATGACAGATTTATCCTCATATTTAAACCCCAATTTGCCGGTAATGAGATGAAATCAAGCCAGATTCTATTTTTAAGCGTTGTTATTTTTAGTTTATCCTGTTTTCAGGACGCCAAAGCCGTTAAATTTGAGAACCCCATTGGATTGACCTATATCAGCGGATTTAACCAGGTTGTGGATATTTATTGGGAAAATATACAAGCTGAATATCCCGAGGAGGAGGGATATTCTTATACCAAACAGGAAGGCACACCAATCGGGTTAAGTTATCAGCCCTATCTGGAATTGGATATGGGTATCAGAATTGGTGTCGGAATTGGTCCCTTGATGTACATCTATACGACAACCGGATCATATACTGCCCTGCCTTATAATATCAATGCAGGGTTTACAATTATGCCGTCTGATAGTATCGGAATCTATGGAAGGGCTGGAATGAGTGTACCCAACGCCAGGGGTGAATATGTTAAATCCTATACCTCCGGTTTTATGGCTGGTTTTGGGATGGAATTTATGAGAAACAAGACTTTTAAAATCGGGTTCGAATTGGGATATGACTCCTCAACCGTTGAACTTCAGAAACTCGGTAAAAGCTGCACCAGCAGCGGAACCTATTACACCTATTACAATTGCACCGTTACCGATGAGGGAACTGAAACAGTGACCCCAATCGGAGCCATGGCAAGCTTCTACATCATCCTGGGCCCCAAGTTTTAGAAGAAAGCATAAAAAAGACAGCAATTAATCAATTGGTGGATATGACCCTCATTGTGGGTTGTATCTGTCCAACACCTGCCAAAAACGACCCACCCGATTTGTGTCCCATTTGTTAATCACTGAATAGGTTTAAGTTCTTGTCTAATTTGTGGATTAAAATAGGTTTTTTCAACGGTTCCAGGCGCGCTTACAAACTTAAAGGCAGGTCCGGCGGGGCAACTCCTAATTTAGTGGTGTTTTCTTGTTTTTAAGGTTATATTATTCGGAACATATTTCCGCTTTGTCGGGATCGTGATTAAAACCATTTGCCCGGTTTTGGGGTTTTATTTTGATGTAGAGATAAAATGCAATCATCTATTAACGCAACCGTCTTTCCTTCAAAACTGTATATTGAACCGACGACCTTTTGTAATCTCGGTTGCGAGATGTGTGTTAAACAAGCTCCTGGTAACGATATCATCGAGGGCAGCTTATCTCCGCTGGTATTTGACAAACTGGCGCCAGTCTTCAACCATTTAGAATCAGTTGTTTTCAGCGGTATCGGCGAGCCCCTGCTTTATCCTAATTTGGAAGGCTTGATTAGCTCTGCTCGCAATCTTTTGCCTCAAAATTGCCGGATCGGGATTCAAACTAACGGCTTTCTTCTGCATGATTATCGAATCGATTCTCTTCTGGAAGCCGGAGTGAATGTTTTTTGTTTATCCCTGGATTCGGTATCACCTGATTTTTTCAGACAAGTGAGACGTGGCGGGGAACTGGGTAGCCTGCAAACAGCGTTTACCCGGCTTGGTTCCAAAGTGCATAAAAAGCATAAGGTTCGTTTTGGAATCGAATTTGTTTTGATGAAACAAAACATGAACGAATTACCCACTGTCATCCGCTGGGCTGCAGACAATGGAGCCTCATTTGCCATCGTTACCCATGTTCTCCCTTATAAAAGCGAGATGGAAGTGGAAGCGGTTAATAGCCCCAACCTCAACATTTCAAGAGAACTCTATAACACCTACAAATTTGCCTGCAAAGATCAAAACCTGGACTTGGATGAGTATCTGAAAAATCGATGGAAATATCACTTTAAAAAGAACAAAAACGCCGACGAAAAAGCTCTGGCTGATTTGGGAAAGCGGATGATTGAGGAAGCCTACTCGCGCAATATCCCTCTTCACCTAAAGAACCTGATGTCTGAAGAGGATTCAACCCTGCTTGAAGCAGCAGAACTTTTTGGAGAAGCACAGAAAATCGCTGAAGAGACCGATCTTGAGTCAATCCTTCCGGAGTTGCTTCCAAAGTATGAGCGTCAATGTCATTTTGTGGAAGAGGGTAGCCTGTTCGTATCCTGGGACGGCAAGGTATATCCCTGCTATTATCTTTGGCATCAATATACCTTTTACCAAAACGGTCTTCCGCTAAAAGCAACCTCATTCCCCATAGGAGATCTCAACCGGCAGCGTATCGATGAGATTTGGAACGGTCAACAGGTTACCTTTTTTCGGCAACAGGTGCTGGAGTATAAATATCCATATTGCAGAAACTGCAACCTTGGTCCATGCAACCTGTTTACTGCCAAACAGTTCGAATACGACTGCTACGCGATTGAGATTCCCTGTGGCAGCTGTCCGTGGTGCGGAGGGTTATTGCACTGTTTACAATAAGATTAACAAACTAAATTAATGAAAGCTGAAATACGATTGTTTGCATCATTCAAGAAATATTTACCGGATTTTGCCGAAGGGCAAAAGGTGATCATGGAGTTGGAAGAGGGAACAACCATCAGGACCATACTGCAACAGTTTGGTGTTCCCATTCAATCGGTTAAATTGGTGTTTGTTAACAGCGTGCGTGCCGAATTGGAAGACATTATCCGGGATGGTGACAGAATCGGCGTTTTTCCACCGGTTGCCGGTGGATAACGCCTCTGATTAAACGTATAAGAAAGAAGACAGCCGTGTGGTCTGCTCCCATCGGGCTCGTAGCATAGGTGGCACCGATTCCCTGGGCCGCCCTTGGATCATACGCTGGCATCGCCTGTCCTTTAACGACAGGAACTCTTTCAACGCCAAATGTCCTCCCCACTGTGGCTGCGCCGGCTCCAATGATTCTGCCCAAAGGTGTGCCTTCACCGATCTCTTTAACCAGTCTAATGGCTGCTTCAGCATCCCCGAATTTTGCGATTCCTGCTTCCATGGCCACAGCGATGGCAGCTCCGACTTCAATGGTGTCCAGACCAAAGTCATCATCCAAACGGTCCATCATGGCAATGGCATCTATATCATCAATCCCGCAGTTACCCCCATGAGCCCAGACGGTTTCATATTCGGGTTGTTTGGTCAGATATTTTCCTTCTTTATCAAAATAAATACCGGAGCATCTGATAATACAGTCGCGATGGCAGCCATGTTCCGGCTCACCCCCTCGTTCGTATTCAAGGTCGGCAATGGTTTCACCACTGATCTTTTCAGCCCCTGCGAACTGACCTGTTTTAAAGTTGTTTGTCGGATATGCCCCCGCTTCATTAATCACATTGGTTAACACGCTACTTCCATAAGCCGGTAACGCCTGTCCGGTAACATCGTGCTTTTTAAGTCCTTCCGAAAAAGCCATGTTGGCTTCCCCGAATTTGGCAACATTTTGGGCAACGATACTTTGGGTGCCCTCCCTTTCCAGAACTATCAATTTCAGCCCCTTGGAACCCATAACAGCACCGCCTCCGCCTCTACCTGCGTGGCGGGTGGGACGTTGCTCATTATCGGTACAGGCAATACTGGCTGCACCCATCTTCATTTCCCCTGCCTGACCGATGGAGATAAAAGCTGCCTCCGGGCTAAACTCGCTCTTTATCCTGTCAACCACCGCATAGTTCCCCAGCATTTTAAGTCCATTATCCGGCAGAATTTCAAACCCGTCCTTTTTGATAATGAGCTTATAGGTGGTATCATCCTTGGGCTTCCCCTCTATCACAACAGCGGCATATCCCAAGCGGGCCAATATTTGACCTGCAGGGCCACCGGCATTGGACTCCTTAATACCCCCTGTAAGAGGGCTTTTAAAGCCAATCGAGATCCGTCCGGTCATGTTGGCGGGGGTACCGCATAACAGCCCCGGTGCCAGAACGACCTTGTTGTCCTCTCCCAGTGGATGACACTGAGGCGGTACTTCAGCAGCAATGATACTGGAAGTCATGGCACGTCCTCCAGACCCGGCATAGTTGCCAACCGGTTCAACTTTCCCCGTGGGACCATTTTCACCACTCATGTCGATTCTTAAAATCTTATCCATTGTTCTCCTCTATCAATTGAGTTATTTGATCGTTCCAACAATGAAATAAAAAACAGACTCAGACCAGTATTTGAAAGGCCTGAGCCACACCACAAGCCAATTGAGTTCCTGGTGAAACAAATTAATCAAAAATTAGACAACACCTAAAAAGGGTTGTTTAATTTTTAGATGTTTCTATCCTGAATGTCAACCAATCAAAGAAGTTTTAAACAACACCTAATAGATAATCTATCAACTTAGGAACATTCTTATAGTGATGATATCCTATTACTGATATTGCCGTTTAAACATCCCTTGATAGAACGTTAAAAAGAAAGTAATGTCGGAAACAGAAATAAAAAAAGGAAACGATTTTACGAGATTTCTATTCAAGCTGCGAGAAGGGTGTTTAAAACAAAGGGAGTGGATTTTTTAGCAATGGGTGAAACATACAAACAATTCAAAAGATTGCTTTCCGATTTTGTATACTCGTCGTTTTTTGAGATTTTTGTCATTTTCTGCATTATTACCTCCGTTACCTTTCTCCTCGTTGACAGTTCAATGGAGCTCAATAAAACGGTGCAAGCAGTCATCCGTCCCATAGAACTCGGGTTAAATCTTTTTTTTATTTTTGAATACCTGGCAAGAATATTTCTTGCTCCTAATAGGTGGATTTTTGTTAAAAAAAACCTGATTGATCTGATCGCCCTATTGCCTATCTTGAGATTTTTTCGGTTGGTCAGAATTCTCAGGCTGATAAGAATCATCAAAATTATCCGCTCAAGCCAATGGGGAACGGCCTTAACAAATCGCTCATCCTCCCTTGGGGCTGAGCTCCAAGGCAAGGCGGTCGAGGCCAGTGTTATCAGTTTTGTCCTGGCTACCATTATCCTGACAGGCTCGGTTGGCATTTTGATATTCGAAAAAGGACAGAATGAACAGTTTCAAGGATTTCTGGATGGTTTCTGGTGGTCCATTGTTACCTTGACCACGGTCGGATATGGTGACAAGTTTCCTATCACTACGGGAGGGCGTATCCTGGCGGTAGTGATCATGCTTTTAGGATTAAGTTTCTTTGCCTTGATTACCGGTTTTGTATCATCATTTATCATGCAGCGTTATAAGAGAGAGGAGTTTACAGGTATGGATTTAATCGGTGTTAAGAATCATATCATTATTTGCGGTTGGAATTCCAATGCCTCAACCGTAATAGAGGAGTTGCTGTCTCTGTACAAAAACGAGCTGAAACATTTTGTGGTGATAGCGGAGGAACAGCCGGACTATTTCTTTTCCGAACGAATTCATTTTGTAAAAGGCGATTTTACCAGGAGGGAAATTTTGGGACGGGCGCAAATCGAGTACGCTTCTTCCGTAATAGTATTGGCGGATACAACTTCAGAAAGGGGTCCTCAGGATGTTGATGCACGGACAATATTAGCTTCGCTGGCCATTGAAAGAATCAATTCCGACATTTATACCTGTGTGGAAATTCTATCACCGGAGAACGTCGACCATATCACCAATGCGGGGGTAGACGAGTTCATTATTTCTGCAAAATATACCGGAAACCTGCTGGCGCATTCCGTTAAAAACCCTGGAATAACAAAAGTTTATAATGAATTGCTTCGATCCACCGAAGGCAATCAGATCTACAAAATACCTGTTTCAACAAACATGGCAAACAGGTCGTTTAAAGAGTGTGCAATTGAGTTTCTGGAAAAGCAGATTGGGATCTTAATTGGACTGGAACGCAACAAAAATCATTTGATTAATCCGCAGGATGAAATTGTCAGAGATACCGATACGCTGCTGCTCATCGCCAATCACGAGACAGCAGATTATTAAAAACGGTTCGTTTTTTATCCTTTCAAACTGTAGACTTCAATGCTGGATTGAGGAATTGCCTTGGAATACGTAACATCAATGGATCCATCATCCCACTGTTCACAACTGACGATATATTTGCCATCTGTTGTCTTAAACTCCCAATAATAAAAATCCTCAGCCTGCTTATCGTTGCAATTCTTATAAAATGAAGCTTCGCCAGAATCAGTAAAAGAGAAGTTTTTTTCATCAAAATCAAATGAGCCTGATTCATTCTGGTCAATCTGATCAAGATCGGATCTACTGATCGGCAGGTCCTGCAACTTTAATCGTTCCATCTGGATTGTAATCAATAAGCTGTCGGTTAGTTCGAACTCCAGCGCAACCTGGGCTCTTGCGTTATCACCAACAAGCTCGTACCAGAAATCACTTCCCGATCGATAACTGTTCTTCTGAGTAATGACCAAATCATAATCTTCATAACTGTCTTCCATCAGGCTGACGTGTACAACACCACCCACTTGAACATTCTCCAACCGAATTTCATCCTTGGGGATGGTTTCCAGTCGCTTATCTGTTGTTGATGAGGCCTCCAACTTCTTTCGTTTTCGGGAGAGTCTAAACAGATAAAATATGATACCCAATGCAGCAACATTAATGATTATAATTACTGGATCCATCTTAAACCTTGTCAATCATGTGGTGAATATAACTGAAGATACAGGATAAAACATCCCGGATTCATTTGTAGGTGAGCAAAGTAAAACCAACATACTTCACTCCAAGGTTTCAAACAAGTGATTAAGATCATTTTGAGCACTTCAAATAGGTCAGAACAAGTTAGTACCTCAACTATCCCACTTCCAGAAATGTGAGAATCATAATTGGATAGGCAATGTAAATACTTAAAAATGACAGTTTAATAGAATAAGGAAGACAGGAATCAGGAGACAGAATAAGAAAGGAGTCACTACGCTCCATTGGTATAAAAAATATGTAAAATGCACTAAAGGTGCTCAGATCAGCCTTCTGACTCCTGGCTCCTTTCTCCTGCATTCTCGCTTACTAACACCGAAGAAAAAACAGAAGCAAAGCAAAATATCCGATTCATTAGGTAGGGAAAGTTGAGTTAGTACTTTTCATAATTGATCTTCCATTTTATACTTTCCAAAACTCAAAGAGTTTTTAGACTTGGGTTACCGTGATTATGTCTGCAATCTATTAATATATTTATGGATATCTCACACAATGGCTGAACGTTTAAAAGATCAATTTTTTACCAGGAAATCGTTGGAGACTTTTGCTGTTGCTATTAAGAAGCAGTATCCCGAGTTTAATAAAGAGCAGTTTAACCGGCTGATTTATGATTCCAACTGGGATCACTGTGAGCTTAAGCAAAAGATGCGACATACCACTGAGTGCTTACGACAAACACTACCGGAAGATTATGAGACAGCCGTCAGTATTCTAAAAAAAGCTGCTCCGAATATTTCCGGATTTGAAGCAATGACACTTCCCGATTTTGTTGAATTATATGGGATTGAACACTGGGATTTGTCGTTATCAGCTCTGGCCCATTTCACAAGGTTTTCTTCATCGGAATTTGCGATTCGTCCATTTCTGGCAAAAAAGCCCAAAGAAACAATGGCATTTATGTCTCAATTGGCTGAGAGTGAAGATGAAAAGGTGCGACGGTTTGCAAGTGAAGGGTGTCGACCGCGGCTTCCCTGGGCTATGGCTTTACCCGGATTTAAAAAAGATCCCTCGTTGATCCTGCCGATTCTGGAAAAGCTAAAGAATGATGAATCGGAATCGGTACGCCGTAGTGTTGCCAATAATCTTAATGATATCTCCAAAGATAATCCCGATATTGTACTGGAGCTGGCAGAAAAGTGGTTTGGCGATTCCAGGAATACCGATGAGATCATCAAGCATGCCTGCCGAACTATGTTAAAAGAAGGCAACAAGAGAGCTTTAATAATTTTTGGCTTTGAAAATCCCGACAATCTTACCGTCAACAACCTGACACTCAGTAAAAAGAGCATAACCATCGGCGATGAGCTTCATTTTTCATTTAAACTGGCAGTTGAGGGTAAAAAAGAGTGTAAAGTCAGACTGGAATACGGTGTGTACTATTTGAAGGCAAATGGAAAACACAACAGAAAAGTATTTCAGATTTCCGAAAAAACGTTCCCTCCTGGTACTTACTCGGTGTCGAGAAAACAGAGTTTTATCAACATGTCAACTCGAAAGCATCATGCCGGGAAACACGAAATATCAATTATTGTCAACGGTGAGGAAAAACAGAAAATAGATTTTATGTTGGCGAATACCTGAAGCAATAGTAGCTCCTGTCATTTTAATTAAATCAAATGATAGGGAGTGTTTGTGGCCATCCCCTCCCGGTGTTATTACCCAATTTATAATAGAATGGCTCCTGTTTCGGCACTTAAATGAATATTCATTTAGTTCAATGCAAAACCCCTCATAAGCGAATAGCATCCCAAGCCAGATTAAAAGCCGCTTCAACGTTTTCCGGGGTACTCTTGAATTCTTGACATAAGCGGGCATTTGAAAGCACCATGGCAGGGTGGAAGTAAAATGCTCTCAGGACATCAAAAGAGATATCCTTGATAATTTTTTGCTCAATTCCCCGAATGACAATCCTGGATAAAGGTTCAAAGTATTTTTCCACTTCTGTCCGCTTTACCAAATCGCTATAGGGAGAGTTGGCGAATTGTTCGGTGAATTGAAAATACTCCGGGTTTTCCCTAGTGAAATCAAACAGGTTTAACCAGATTTTTTTTAAAGAATCCCTGATCGGTTGACTATCATCCAATTCTTTGAGCAGCACCTTGCCCATGAGCTGTTTTATGCTGACGTAGGTTGAGGTTAACAGGTCTTCTTTATTTTTATAATAGATATAAAGAGTGGCTGGAGATACCCCTGCTTCTTTGGCGATCTTCGAAACCGAACTGGATACAAATCCGATCTTGTTCACCAACTTAATTGTAGCCTGAATAATGGCGTCATGCTTTACTTCATCTTTAGTTCTCATGAGTCTAAAGTAAATGTTCATTCATTTATAGTCAAGGCCTATTCCATGGCAGTTTTGAGCTGTTAGCCGTTAGCTACAAGGAAAATAGATAAATATTGCATACAACCAGAACATACAAGTCTATGAAAATTTAGCAGATACAGTTCCTTATTATTAACAGGAAGAGACAACAAAAAAATTGTGATACAAGATTTTGAAAGCATGCCCCGGTTAGCGTCAGAAAACATATCACTGAATCGCTTGAATTGGATATCGACAAAAACTCACTCTATCCTGTATGAAAAGCTAATATTCAATGATCTTTTTTTGTATCTTCTCACCCGTCACAGGAGAAAAAATGCTCAAAACCAATTCAAAGCAGGTAGTAGAATTCATTTTACAATGTCAACCCGGACAACCCAGAGCCAGAGATTATTGGGGGGTTGACCATGAAGGCAGTCCATTTATGCTTCCCTCCATTGGCGGCATCACACTGAATGTACAAGTTGGAGATTCGGCTTTTGGCTGGGCCGGTGATCACATAGAGCCTGGAGTAAGTGCTACTGCCGATACATTGAAACATTTGGAACATCCTAATGTCTCCTTGCAGCTTTTTTCCTGCGTTGGTAACAAGGCATATGTAACCTCGGGAGCTGCCAAGGGTGGGATGGGGTATGTTATCGGGACACATGGTGGTTCGGAACACGTCATTATCGATTTTCCCCGGAAAGTAAAAGAAAAACTGATCTATTCGGACACCATCAAGATTTTTGCCAAAGGTCAGGGACTCAAATTGACCGATTATCCTGATATCACATTATTTAATCTGGACCCCGATTTACTGAAGAAAATGAATATTAGCAAAAGCGGGAAAAATGTTCTGAATGTACCCGTAACCACAACAGTACCGGCAGCTTGTATGGGATCCGGAATTGGATCGGCTCATGTGGCAAAAGGGGACTATGACATCATGACCAGTGATGAAGAAAGCGTAAAAAAATATAAGTTGGACAAAATCAGATTCGGCGATTTTGTGGCCTTGATAGATCACGATAACCGCTACGGAAGAGCGTATCGGCAGGGTGCCGTCTCCATCGGTATTGTCGTCCACAGCGATTGTCTCAGGGCTGGACACGGACCGGGAGTAACCACCATCATGACATGTCGAACCCCCCTGATAAAACCGGTGATTGACCCAAAAGCAAACATTGCAAATCTGTTAAAAATAGGAACTGAAGCTCCCAAAAAATAAAAGAAATTTGTTTTTAAGGATAGGATTTTAAAGCTGTTTACATTTCAGAGCGGTCCTGGGTTATTATAAGGGTAATCTGTTCTTTAGGGCCGTGAACGCCAAAAGCCAGAATCAGTTCTATGTCCGCAGTCTTAGAGGGGCCATTTATCATTATTGCATTGGTGGGAGGATTCTCAATCCAGTTGTTATCTGACAGTGCTTCTGAAAACGTATTGAAGATATCTGTAGCATTAAGAACGGCTATGTGAACTGGCGGTACCAGGGACATTGACCGGGGTTCATTTTTATCTGGCCAGAGTATGATGGACCCGTTTTCAGCTATTGCTCCCCGGGCAGAGGTAATGGATGCCTCAGCTTTGAATAGTTTATCTTTAAAGAGTTCAAAATTCTCTTCATAAACGATCAGGTCTGGTAGCTTGATTGAACTGCGTTTCCAGTGGTCAGAGATCTGTTTTCCAATGGAGATGTGCGGGGAGTATAGAATGGATGAGATTCCCCGTTTTATCAAAATGGATTCTAGAACCTTTATCCAGTTTTTGTTTTTTGTGATATGCACTTCTCCCCGAACCGATTCCAGGTTGTTTTTCAATTTTTCAATTCGTTCATTCAGAGACCAGTTCTTTAAGAGTACCGTTTCCGAAGCTTTTGGAGTCAGGCTGTCTAACGTCACTGCTGATGTCAGTGAGGAGAGGATAACCTCTCGTGCTGTTTTACTCATTTTCAACCCCCTCACGTTGTACCAGCTCATAAAGACCCTTTTTTGATAGTTCCGGAACGCAACGACTTTTTGCCCAGGATTTTACGGGACCGATTTCAGGAATTTTCACACCCAATGTTCTTAGACTCTTTAATCCGATCCTGTTGAGTAGCGGATATTTGTTAACCAGAGCCCATCCTTTCCAAGCGGTTTCCTCGAATAAAGAGCGCCCCGATCCATGACCGTTAACCACTCCCTTTTTTGTTGTTTTCTCATCTCTTAACCTTCGGATTAGGTCCGGAATTGGAATTTTAACCGGGCAAACCTCTTCACAGGCATTGCACAGGCTGGATGCATTGATCAGACTATCCGTCTTATCAAGTCCTTCCAGTTGCGGAGTCAAGATGGTGCCGATGGGTCCCGGGTAGATAAATCCGTAAGCATGACCTCCGATTCTTGTATAAACCGGGCAGTGGTTGAGGCAAGTACCACAGCGGATACACTTGAGGGTTTGTCTCAGTTCAGGATCGGCCAGAATTTTTGATCTGCCATTATCAAGGATAATAAGGTGCACCTCATCCGGTCCATCTTTTTCGCCCGGCTTCCTGGGAGAAGTTATCATGTTTACATAGGTGGTAATCCGCTGACCCGTTGCAGAACCAGTCAGCAGTTTCAGCAGGGGTGGAACATCGGCCAGTTTCTCAACTACTTTTTCCAAACCCATAACGGCTATATGAACGGGTGGTAAAGTCGTACACATTCTGCCGTTACCCTCATTTTCAACCAGGCACAAGGTCCCAGTTTCTGCAACCGCCATATTGACCCCACTGATTCCAATTTCAGCTTCAAAAAAATACTTGCGCAAGGTTTGACGGGCGATGCTGTTCAACTCCTCAACTTTTTCCGTATGGGGAGCATCAGGAATATGATTTCGAAAAAGTTCGGCAATTTCAGCCCTGTTTTTATGGATTGCCGGAACAATAATATGGGAAGGCGATTCACCGGCCAGTTGAATAATATACTCTCCCAGGTCTGTTTCCATGGGATTAATTCCATGTTGCTGAAGATATTCATTGAGAAACATCTCTTCGGACACCATGGACTTGCCCTTTACAACGTTGGAGGCTTTTTTGCTTTTAATAATCTTTAGTACGATATCGTTAGCGTCTGTTTTTGTTTTTGCCCAATGGACAGTGATACCGTTTGAGAGACATTTTTTTTCCAAGGATTCAAGCAATTGCGGAAGCTGCTCCAGTGATCGTTGTCGAATAGAACTCCCCAGTTCCCTGAGCTTTTCAAACTCCTGGTGATCGGCAAACAGCTCTCGTCTTTTCTGTATCATGCTGTCCATGGCTGATTTGAGATTACCACGCAGTTGTTTGTCCTGCAGGGCTGTGGAGACGTTTTGTTTGAAGTTAAACAGTCTATTTGTCACGGATTCTCTCCCACAAAAACTCGGCAATGTGTTGTCCTTGAACCAAGGCATTCTGTTTCTTAGCAGCACTGCCAATGTTAACCAGACAGCCACAATCCCCACTTATGACTTCAGTCACACCGGTTTGGATGATATCGTCCAACTTGTCCCTGACCATGGCAGCTGATATTTCCGGTTGTTTTACCGAAAATGTCCCACCAAAGCCACAGCATTGGTGTTCATTCCGCAGTTCAACCAGATTAACATTTGATAGTTGTTTAAGCAGTGATTTTGATTCGGTAACAATCTCCATCTCCCGAAGGGCATGACATGAAGAATGCCAGGTTACGTTCAGCGGTGGTCCCTTATCTTCAAGTTTTATGTTTAATACATTCACCAGAAATTCTGTCAATTCGAACACCCTGGCGGAAAACGCTTTGACCTCATCCAGTTCCGAATCTTTGGCAAAAAGTTTTGGATAATGAAACTTCATCATTCCGGCACAAGAACCGGAAGGGACTATCACAGGATAATCCTTGTTAAACAGTCTGATCTGTTTTAAGGCTACTTTTTTTGCTTCGTGCCGATATCCGGTGTTGTATGCGGGCTGGCCGCAGCAGCTTTGATCCTTGGGAAAGATGATTCCAATCCCTTCACGTTTAAGTAAACGGACAGCTGCGATACCGGCTTCAGGGTATAACATTTCAATCAGGCAGGTTCCAAAGAAGTAGATTTTATCGGGTTTATCAGGATATTGACGCATTTCGGTATATGGTTTTTATCATAAAAATCTTGAGTTTATGTAGGCTATTGTCCTCTGAACGTTACTCACGGTGGGAAAAACTGTCAAAACATTCCTTTATGGTTTTTGTAGAATTATAACGCCCCGTATTCCGTTTTAATGATACCTCTTACTGCTATTTAAACGGGTTAAGGTTTAATTGTGAGCATCCACGGCCAATTGATACCATTATTAAATAGTTGTTTCAAGGATTCGAGTAGGCTAAACTTATTTTAATTGGAAGCTTCATACTCAATTTAAAAAACACCCTCATGGACGTTGAGATCTCTTCAAACATGCTGTCCATTAGATTTCAGACTAATGAACCCGTATTTTAAGAACCTTAAAAAACAATATAACAGACGCATTGACTGCCTGCCTTTCCAATTATTCCTGCATTTTGCTGATTTGGAGAAAGATGATTTTGAAAAAGTTTTCAGCGTGTTAACACAAATGCTATCCGACACCAACTGGTGCACAAGCGACTATACCAAGTATATTACCAATCAGAGCAAACAGCTGATACCCAATTTTAAAAAAGATTTTGCCAGCAAAAATATCAAACCTTTCTATTCGGAGTATCAGAAAACTGTCGGTTTAATAAACCAGTTTTTAACTCCCACCGAATCGGAACATTTTATTAAAGATAATACTGTCCTTGCCAACTCCTTTGCTGACTATTTCAAACAAGCCAAGGAGAAATCGGAGAATAGAGAATTGGAGGAAAAGACAGATTCGATTTTAAAGGATTTAAACAGTTTTTACAGGGAATTTCCATCAAAAGCCAAATCGCTGATCGACCTGTTGGCCGAGTTACCATTTCAATTGTTTCTTCTGGTGGCGCATGCTGATAAAAATATAGACAATGCCGAACGAATAGAATTCTTAAGGATTATTAGAGATCTGGAATGGTGCAACAGTGACTGTACGCGGATGTTTTTTACAAGCACATCCTATTTCTTCAACGAATTCCTGCTTTTATATAACCGGGGCAAATTTAAAAAAGATGTTAAACAGGTTAAACGGACAATCCACTTTATAGAAAAAATCTTCGTAAAGGAGGAGTCCGATACAATCAAATCCGATCTTTACCGGTTGGCAAATGAAGTGGCAAAAGCATCTGGTGGCATTGCCGGGTTTCTGGCCGTTTCTAAATATGAAAAAAAGGTAATCGACGAATTGAGCGAAATATTCGGTGATCTGTCAAATGCCGTGGTACCTGAAAACGAAGAAACCAGTTAAGGACTTTTCTATTTTTACCCGTATATTTTGTTAGAAAGGGTGGTCATCTTCTTTCAATTGCCAAATTTCAGTGGCAGTACCTAAAACGGATAAGGCTTCTTATAGATTTGCTAATCATGAGTTGGGGCAATCTTGCCGGCTTTTTTGTATTACGAGACTGCCAAGACATGGTAACCTGGGATTAAATATCGGGCATAGAATCGAAAAGAAACCATCATTGTCAGCAAGATAAACTTGAAACCTGATGATTCAGGTGCTATCCTATGGTTTAACAGGATAGGAGTATCACTAGGCATAACAAAAATCGTAACCGGCATCAAATCAATATTAACGTATGGATAAAGATCTCAAATCCACTTTGAAAAAGTGTGACACTCTATTCGCGAAACTGGACCCGGAACTAAGAGTGAATGCTGCAGCCAGGCTTTTTATAGAGCACTGCCTCAATGATGAAATGATTTCCAGAAACAGCCGATTAGCCCCCCTGATCAATACTGTGGCTGATGTGTTAACAAAAGACCTGGAGGTTGAAAAACGACTGGAAATTGGAGTGCAAACAGTACAAACCTATCTCAGGGTACCGGTTATTGAGTTTTTCGGTGATACTTTGATTCGTAATGAAGCACTGGATGAGCAGTCTCGTGATGAAATGTTGTCAATTAAACCTGCCGAGGTTGAATTTGGAATCTTCCTGGTAGAGCAAGGCATTATCACTCAAGACCAGAGAGATGTTGCAATTATTACTCAGAAACGATTAATGACAATAAAGGAGGTATACGCCCGGCTCCTCCAAAATGAAGGTTATGAACCCGATGATAATGAAATCATAGATAATTTAAAAGAGATAGTTGACCATTTCCTGATTTCAATTCATGAACTGGAAAAGAGTTTGAGAGAATCCCGCAGGGAAAGCACCGGTAATACCTTAGGCCGCATGGAAAATATAATCGCTGAAACCGAGCAAAGCACACATTCTGTCCTTGAAATAGTTGATAAACTGTTTAACCTGTCAGATGAGGTTCGAAAACACCTGGAAGAGATGCAGGAACAGTGCGGTGATGTCGAAGAAAAAATAGCTCCCGGAATCAAAGGAATAACGGATAAACTGGACGAATTGGAAGAATTAAATATGAAACTCAATGAATCCCAGGGAATTCAGGATAGAATAGGTCAACAACTGCAGAAGATTATCCCGACTATTCAGAGTTTCCACGACCAGTTGATGAAGGTTGCTTCCAAGCTGAAGCTTAATTTTGATGCACTGGAAGGAGATGAGGCAACGCTTCAGGAAGGATATGGAGGTGCAGAGAAAAAGCGCATGGATGATCAGGGTGCTGTTGACGATCTATTATCAAACCTGGGTTTGTAATCCCCGCATGTTTAGCGTCGATTCCGGTGACATGTAAAACCGATAATTACTGCTGTAAAAAACAGGCAAGTTGGTGATCCTCTCCCGGGGTTGTCTTCAGTTCAGGTACAACCAAGTCACATTTTTCAAATCGTTTTGGACAACGCTGATGAAAGGCACACCCTGGCGGTAAATCGATGGGACTTGGAACCTCCCCTCTGATAACGGCCTTTTTTTTCTTTCGCTGTGAGGGATCTGTTATGGGAATACTGCTGATCAACGCTTTGGTATAAGGATGCCTGCATTGAGATAGCAGCTTATCTGCCGGCAACATCTCAACGATTCTTCCCAGATACATCACTGCCACAGAATCGCAAAAATCCGCCACTTTTTTCAAATCGTGGGATATGAGAAGGATAGTCAGGTTATAGCGTTTTTTCAATGATTGCAGCAAAGTCAGTGTTTTTGCTTGCAAAGACAAATCCAGGGCAGATACGGGTTCATCCGCAATCAGCAATTGTGGTTCAACGATCAATGCTCTGGCTATGGCGATGCGCTGACGTTGGCCTCCACTGAATTCATGGGGATAACGGTTGATGGCATCGACATCAAGTTCCACCTCCTGCAGTATTCGCAGCACTTTCTCTTTTTCTACCTCTTTGCCAACGCCCTGAATACGAACCATTTCTCCCACAATGTCTTTAACCTTCATACGTGGATTCAATGATGATAAAGGATCCTGAAAGATCATCTGTACATGACGGTAAAACTGCTTTTTCTCCGCGCCTTTAATCAGATCCAAAGGACGATCATTAAAAAGAATGGTACCTGAAGTGGATTCTTCCAGTTTGATCAGCAGTTTTGCCAGGGTAGACTTTCCGCAGCCACTCTCCCCCACTAGTCCGGTTATTTCTCCCCGGGCAATCGCAAAGTTGATGCCATTGATAACCCTGACCTGACCCACTTTCCGTTTAAAAATCCCACCCAGAATGGGATAGTGTTTGACAACCTCTTTGAGTGTAAAAATCTCAAGTGGATGACTCACGCTACACCCCCTTTTATTAACGACAACAGCTTTTGAGTATAAGGATGTTGAGGATCGTGGAACACTTTGTCAATCGAATCATATTCGATTGTTTTCCCTGCCTGTAACACCAGAATATCGTCTGCAATTTCAGCAATTACCCCCAGATCATGGGTAACAAATATAATGGACATTCCCCTGGATTCAATCAGATACTTAAACAGATCCAAGACCTGGGCCTGGATGGTAACATCGAGTGCCGTGGTTGGTTCGTCGGCAATCAGAATATCCGGATCACAAGACAATGCGATGGCAATCATGGCCCTTTGACGCATTCCCCCACTGATCTCATGAGGGTAGTTTTTCAATCTCTGGATCGGACTGGTAATACCAACCTCCGTTAAGAGGTGAACAGCTTTATCTCGTGCTTCTTTCTTGCTTATGGAATTATGAGCCCTGATCATTTCTACGATTTGATCACCTATTGTTAATACCGGATTCAAGGCTGTCATCGGCTCCTGGAATATATAAGCAATTCGATTTCCCCTGACCTTCCTTAGTTGCGATTTTGTGAAGGTCAACAAATTCTCTCCCTGGAATCTGATTTCACCACTCATACTGTCAAGGGGCGGCGATGGTATCAGATTTAGAACAGACAGGGCTGTGATTGTTTTGCCGCTACCCGACTCCCCGACAATTCCCAGGGTTTTATTCTTTTGCAGTTTGAATGATACTTTATCCAGGATTGTCGCTCTCCCTGCTTCGGTCTTAAAAACCACGCAAAGATCGTTTACTTCTAGAATTGGTTTTGTTTCCTGACTGTGCATCATTCACGTCCTGTTTTTGGATCAAATTTATCTCGCAGGCCGTCGCCGACAAAATTGAATGCCAGTACAACCAATAAAATTGCCAGCCCCGGGAAAAAAGATACATGGGGCGCATCAAGGATAACTTGTTTGCCTTCGCTTAACATGGCTCCCCAACTGGGAGTGCCGGGAGGGGCACCTAATCCCAAAAAGCTCAGGGAGGATTCCGAGATGATAACACCCGCGATGTTGAATGTGGCTTGTACAATCACCGTTGAAACAATGTTGGGAAGAATATGGAGAACCATGACGCGAATATCCGATTGTCCGGAGGTTTTTGCTGCCAGGACATATTCCCGCTCCTTTACCGAAATGACCTGTCCCCGGACCAGCCGTGCAAAAGAGACCCACCCCAGGGCAGTCAGTGCTATCACTACATTGGTAATGGATGGTCCCAATACGGCCACCAAGGCAATCGCTAACAAAAGCCCCGGAAAAGCCAGCAGAATATCCACCAGCCTCATTAACAACAGATCTATCCAACCTCCGTAATAACCGGATATCAAACCCAGCAGGATACCAACGAAGCTTGAAATCAATACCACCACCAATCCTATGGTGATTGATATTCGTGCTCCGTATATCAACCGACTTAATATATCACTGCCATTGATATCTCTTCCCATAATGTGCCCCTCACCCGGTGGAGCCAATTCCTGCACCAGGTTTATTTTGTAGGGGTCTTCAGGTGCAATCCACGGGGCGAGTATTGCGCAGAGAATGAACAGGATTATAATGACCAGTCCCAGGTAGGTCCATTTGTTTCTAAACATAGTCATGATAGTCTCACCCGGGGATCCACCCAGGCATAGGTGATATCTGTTATCAAGTTTACAATGACGTAAATGCTGGCAATAGTCAAAATGCACCCCTGAACCAGTGGATAATTACGATTATAGATTCCGTCCAGTAACAGTGACCCCATACCGGGCCAATCAAAAATCGCTTCTGTTATGATGGCTCCGGATAGCAACACTCCAATTTGAAGCCCGATAACAGTTATCACCGGAATCAATGCATTCCGCAAAGCGTGTTTCAGGATCACCTGCCTTTCCGGCAATCCTTTTGCCCGGGCATTGAGAACATAATCCTCTCCTAAAACCTCCAAAAGTGATGATCGGATCATGCGGGATAACATGGCTGCCATTGCTGTTCCCAGGGTTATTGATGGCAAAATTAGATGCTCCAACCCGCCTCGTTCATTGATGGGAAGCCAGTCCAATTGTATCGAAAAGAGGATAATCAAAAGGGGGCCCAACCAGAAATTTGGCATGGCAACGCCCAAAAAGGAGACCAGCATTGAGGTGCTATCCAGAATTCCATACGGTTTTAGTGCGGATAAGATTCCAAAGGGAAAGGCAATTAAAAGGGCCACAACCATAGCACCCATCATTAATTCGGCACTGGCCGGAATACGTTCCCATATTTCTTCTGTAACTGCTCGTTTACTATGTATGGATATTCCCAAATCTCCCTGGACAATCCCGGTAAGATAATCTCCATATTGAACCAAAATCGGTCGATCCAAACCGAGATTCTCTCTTAATTCCTGTTTGTCGCCTGGAAGGGCATAATCACCCAACATGATATCCACCGGGTCTCCGGGGATAAAATGGATCAAAAAAAAGACGAGAGTAACAACACCAAAGAGGACAAAAACAAGTAGAAAAAGCCGTCTGATGATATAAGCAATCATTATGGTTGGATGAAGTCGAACAGATCTTGGATTTTGAGAAATACTGATTATCGAATAATTTAGGTTAAGCGATTGGCGGTTAACTTATCAGAAAGCCAATCGCTAAATGCTATAAACTCACTCCGCCAGATCGATCCTGTTAAACGATAGGAATCCGCCCATTGGATGCTGTTGATAACCGGAAACTCTTTTGTGAACAATGGAGACATTATTCCTGTGCCATAAACTGACATAGGGAAGCTCCCGGGCTGCTATTTTCTGTATTTTGGAATAGATGGCTTTCCGTTTATTAGGATCAAGCTCAACCCTTCCCTCTTCGGTGAGGCGATCGATTTCAGGGTTCTCATATAACCCGCGATTTCTTCCGGCAGGTGGAAACTGTGTGGAGTTGAACACATCATAATAAAAATCCGGTTCCGTTACTCCCACCCATCTCATGATGGTCATCTGAAAATTGCCTGACTTGATATCACCGTAAAAGGTTCCCCATTCGTAAGACTTGAGATCTACTTCAATTCCTGTCTCTGCCAATTGCGCCTGAATGATTCTTGCGATACCAACAGTCTCAGGGTTATTGCTGGTTTTTAGTTCCAGTTTCAGTCTTGGTTTGGGACCATCCCCGTCCGAATCCGCTAACCCTGCCTCATCCAGCAACTGTTCTGCTTTTTTGGGATCGTAAGAATATCTCATTGCTGCAGGTTCTGAAAACCAGTTCACCGGTGACAACATACTGTAGGAAGGAGCAGCATGACCGTCCATGCGGTATTTAATGATCTGATCAACATTGATACCATAGGCAATCGCCTGGCGAAGTTTAACGTCCTGAAGCAATTCCGATTTCATATTGAAGATTATGTAGTTGTAGGATAGACCGGGGTCTTCAATAACCTCATATGTATCCTTGAGGGGGGATTTCCTGAAGTCATCCACTTTTTGAAGTGGAATGGCATTGATCAGGAGATCCAGTTCGCCTTTCCTCATTTTCAGAAAGCGAGTGTTGTCATCCTTTATAACCTTAAATACGACTTTATCGATCTTAGGAGATCCCATGAAATAGTCGGGGCTTTTGCCCAGCACGATTTCGTTGGGAGTTTGTTTTATAAACCTAAAAGGGCCGCTCCCTATCAGGCTGCCATTAAAATCAGTACCGCCTTTTATCAGATGTTCGGGAACAATAGGCATAATAATTGAGGTCAGGAAGGAAGCAACCGGTTGAACCAGTTTGAACTCTACCGTTTCATTATCAATGACGCGAATGGAATCGATTATTTTGTAGGTTCCCGCAAAAGGAGACCCGGTTTCAGGATTTTTGAGATGTTCAAAGGTGAACTTGACATCTTTTGCGGTTAGTGGTTTTCCATCATGGAATCTGACATTTTTTCGCAGGTGAAAAATGTAGGTTATAGAATCCGGGGTTTCCCAGCCTTTAGCCAGATTGGGAACAATCTGCAGATCCTGACCATGCTGCACCAGGGTTGAAAACAGCAGATGATGAGAAATACTCATTCCGTATGCATCAGTAGAGAACCTGGGATCCATGGTTTTGGGTTGATTTTCTATGCCGACAGTCAATACTTTTTCCTTGGCATCAACAGGCAGTGATAAAGTAGCAATAATTACAGCTGCTACCATAACTAGAAGTAATCTCACGGTTATCTGCAGTTTTATTATGCCGCCTTCTTTTTGTAGAATACTAATTCGCACTCCCAACCTCATTTGAGAATTTATCTAAAATTTCAATAAACTATATTCTTAACCTCCTAAGATACTAAAAACTTGCTCTTTCAAAGTCAAACGAAAACATGGCAGAAAGCTGGTATTTCAGGGAATATACAATCCAGCTCTTTTGAGGTTCAGGGATTGCTATCATCGGGGCTTATTCAAAAGATACTTGTGGTAGCTGAAAATAAGTATAATCGGAGATATTTGGACTGAGATTTTCCAGAGATAATCACATCTATCAACTCAGTTGGAGGAAGGCAAAATGTGAGTTTTCCTGATAAATCCCACCTCCGCCTTTTTCTCCTAGAAACTAAGATACTTTCTGAAGATTATTTGATGGTCAAAACAGGACAGTGAGCATTCAATATGACATGCTGCGCTGTAGAACCAAAAACAAGTTTGCCGACTTTGGATTGCCGCCGAATGCCTATGATTATCTCTTCGATTTCCTGATCTTTGGCAAATTCAACCAGCGCGTCGCCCGCTGTTTGGTGAGTTACAATCACATGGGTGCGATAAGGTACCGAATCGTCGTCACAGATTTCCTTAACCTCATTTTCAAGTGTTTGTTCAAGTCGACGAATCTCTTCATATTTCAGGGTATGGCTCTGTTCCACTGATTTAATCACATCAATTTCTCCGCCATATTTTTTTGCCTTGTCGAAAGCCAGTTTTAGTGCATCAAGAGCAACGCCAGATCCGTCATATCCAACCATTAGTTTCATATCTATCACTCCTCGGACTATTAAATAAGAGATTCTGCCATGAAAACGTGGAATTTGATCTACATTTACACAGAATGAGGGAATAACACAACCCGAAAATAAGACCTTTCTATCCACGATCAAAATCCCGTTGAAGGTACGCTTAAGGTATAATTTGGATTGACAATTAGTTCAAATCATAGAAAACTCACCGTTCGCATGCCATGATCTCCATCTGTAACACTATCCGCTCTGAAACCGAAATGAACAGTTCTGAAGCCCCAAAACCAGTCGCATTCTCAAGCAAAGACGAGATAGATGCGTTTAAGGATGATCTGGAAAAGAACCTCCTTCCGTTGGTATTTCAACATGTGATGATCAGTTTTCTAAAAAATAAAAAGTTGTTCACTCCAGATTTTATAACTAAAATATCATCACTTTATAAACAAGCCGAACTCAGTCATCAATTTGCCCTGAAGCAGTACCAAATCGAAGTAGATAAACTGCCAAAACCGGCCTGCAAAAAAGGTTGCAGCTATTGTTGCGGACTGACCGTTAAAGTTGCCATTCCGGAGCTATACATTATTTACGAGCATATCCAGTCCAGATGGGGGAAAAAGGAGATCGAACGGATCAGGCTAAAACTGGAATCTTTTGTGCAGAAAATGGATCAATGCAAATCCCGAAGTGAAAAACTGCGAATCCCCTGTGCTTTCTTAGAGAATAATGTTTGTAGCATCTATGAGGTACGTCCTTTACCCTGTCATGCCTGGAACAGTACTGATGTGAACCTCTGTATTCTATATTTAACCGATCAGAATATTGAGATACCATCCAACATCTACCACTACGAGCCATATGATGTTGTTAAAAAAGGAATCATGAAAGGATTATTCATTGCCGGTTTTGATGAAGCAGCAGAGGAGTTAAACAGTGGTTTGCTGCGGTTGTTTGAGTGGGAGGATGAAGAGGTGTAAAAAAGGAGTGTTCTTTTATGTACCGGTGGAGGAGCGCCCTCCAAGTCTAAGATAGATCCGTTCCGGTCGCCCTACGGTACCATAAGACAAGTCAGCACCGACAGTTCCGCTGGATACCAGGTATTCAAGATAGCGCCTGGCAGTCGTCCGACTGACACCGATTAGTTTCCCGACCTTATCCGCCGTTATCCCGACCTCAGCCATGGTATCAATAACAGTGATGATTTTCTCCAGGGTAATGGCATCAATTCCTTTTGGCATTAAGTCTTCGTTTGATGTTGCCGGTTTTACAGGGTGTAGCAGTCCGTCAACATCCAACTGATCAACCGTTTTCATCTCCGTTATTTTGGATCGATAGTCAAAAAACTTGTTCAGCGTGTTTCGAAAACGATCAAACACAATCGGTTTGAGGATATAATCAAAAACACCTCCCCGGATCGCTTCCTGCAGGATATTGACCTCTTTTGCCGCCGTGATCAGGATCACATCAACTGATCGATAGTGGGAGCGAATTTTCCAGAGAAGATCAATTCCATTCCCTTCGGGAAAGTAGATGTCCAACAGCACCAGATCAGGTTTGAGAATAGCCAGCATCTCTTCCGCTTCGGCAATGCTGAGGGCAATGCCGATGACGGAAAAACCGGAGACCTTTTCGGTGAACAAGCGCTGAATTTCTGATACACGCCTGTCATCTTCAACAATCAGTACTTGTATCGGCTCCATTTGAACTCCTTTTGTTTTTAGGAATGATCACCGTAAAAGCAGCGCCTCCCAAATCAGATGTTGAGACACTGATACTGCCATCCAATTGTTTTAAAGCGCGATCAACCAGGTAAAGTCCCATACCGTATCCCTGATCCGGTTTGGTGGAGTAGCCTTTTTCAAAGATTCTCTCATAATCCTGTTCCTTTACACCCGAACCTGAATCATCAAACTCAAAGATCAAATCGTTGCCCAAATCTGTCATGGATAGATTTACCTTTCGTGCAGATTCATCCAAATCCCTCACTGCTTCAAAAGCGTTATCAAGCATATTCCCCAGGATAGTTACAACACGTTCCCGGCTAATATGCTTTGGGATATCAACCATGCTACTATTCGGATCAATCCGCAGATCCACATTCAACTCTTTGGCCTGACTGTATTTACCCAGCAGTACCCCTGCCAGAACAGGATCGGGAAGCACTTCCATCAAAAAATTAATCACAAATTGATAGCCGGAGGTTTCACTACTGATCAGGTCGATGGCTTTCTGGTGATGACCGATCTGTATCAGTCCGGAAATAGTATACAGTTTATTCGAGTATTCGTGGGTTTGTATTCTCAACAGCTCGGAATACTTCTCCACCTGGGATAACCTTTTTGCCACGCGATCCAGTTCATCCTTCCTGCGAAAACTGGCAACAACGCCGCTGACTTTCCCATTACTTACGATAGGAATACGGTTGACAATCAGTTCCTGATCATCCATGACGAGTTCTCGATCAAAATGACTCTCACCGGATTTTAGAATGTCAAGCATCTCTGTTTGCGGCAGTATTTCCTGAATCGGTTTGCCGACAACATCCCGGTTGGGATCCAGCCCGATATTTTGAAAAGCGGTTTTATTGATGGTGGTGATCAATCCGTTGGAGTCAACGGCAATGATGCCTTCCCGAACTGTTTCCAGAGTAGCGGTTCGTTCCTGCAGCAGCCAGGCTATTTCATCGGGTTCCAGACCTAATATGGCTTTTTTGAATCTGTTAGCGATAATAATGGCAACCACTGTTCCGATCAGAACCAGCAGGGGAATAAACATCAGCAGTTTATACTGGTAGCGGTTGATGATGGTATTCATATTTTCCAGAAGATAACCAACCGATACGATACCTATTACCTTTCCGTTCTGATCGAATATAGGAACTTTCCCCCTGATTGAAGGCCCCAGGGTTCCCACAGCCTTGGAAACATAAGACTTTCCCTCTTCCAACGCCGGCTTATTATCTCCTCCAACCATGAACTTTCCCAACCGCTCTTTGATCGGATGGGAGTATCGCCTTCCTTCATGATCTCCGATTACGATAAACTGGGCGCCGGTTGTGATGCGAATTCTTTCTGCAATGGCTTGTATTCTGCGGTTAGGATCACCGATGATCAATTGGTCCCGGATTTCCGGAATCAATGAAACCGTTTGAGAGACCTTAAGAGCTCTTCTACCGATCTGCTCCTCGGTTATTTCGGATATCAGATTAATGGAGAGAACACCGATGATTCCCACCTGGAACAAGACCAAAGCAAGAATGAAGAGAATCAATTTTGTCTTCAGCTTTTTGGGCTTGATTTTACTCCAGATTGCCGATTTAATTAGCTTCATACCCTGCCATGGTATTTTTATACACTTATTTTTGGCCCCCCTTTTGAGGAAGGATACCTCAAAATCGGATACTACAGTATATATCACAAATTGAAAATCCCCAAGTGATCATGGCAATGCAGGTTGTTTATGTTTGGCGGTTAGAAATCCTTGTATCCATATCAACCTGCCAACACTCCGATAACAACTCCCATTGCCATCAACTATCAATTGCCCGATTGGATGATCCTAGCTCGTTATGGTTTCCTTCCTCTTTTTTTGAAACATCGATCTCAAAGGAGATAACAGGGCCAAAACCGTGATAATCAGGATTACCAATGTTATCGGCCTTTCCCAGAGAAAAGAGATGGAGCCGTCACTGATAGCCAATGCCCGCCTAAGATTATCCTCCATCATGCCTCCGAGTATAAAACCAAGCAACATGGGAGCCATGGGAAAATCAAGCAACCTGAGCACCAGGGCTATGGCAGCCATGAACACCATCATCTGAATGTCAAAGGTGTTAAACGACACCAAATAAACCCCGATCAACGAGAAGAAAAGAACAACCGGCACCAGTATCTGCTTGGGCACAGCCAATAGACGTGCGATATAAGGAATTAAGGGCAGGTTCAGAATCAGCAGGATAATATTTCCCACATACATGGAGATTATCACTGACCAGAAGACCGCCGGTTGATCGATAAACAACCTGGGACCGGGTTGAATGCCGTAGGAAACCAAAGCACCAAGCATGACCGCTGTTGTCCCTGACCCCGGAATACCGAGGGTTAAAAGCGGGACAAATGATCCGGAACAAGCCGCATTATTGGCCGTTTCCGGTGCTGCCAGGCCACGCAGGCTGCCTTTTCCGAATTTCAGTTTTTCCTTTGCACTGGCAAGGTTCCTTTCCATTCCATATGCCAGGAAGGAAGCTAAGGTTGCGCCTGCACCGGGAAGAACACCAACAAAGAATCCCAGAACCGAGGATCGCGCTACGGTGGGTGCTACAAGTTTTATCTCTTCCTTGGTCACCCTAAGACTCCCGATCTTTTTTGCGGTTGCTTTCTTAAGTTCATCCGGAATTTCATCTTTACGCAGCACCGACATCAATGCTTCTGATAAAGCGAAGGTCGACATGGCCAACAACAGAAAGCTGATTCCATCCATCAGATCCATCCGTCCAAACGTAAACCGTTGAATCCCGGCAGATCTATCCGTGCCGACAGTTGCAAGCATTAACCCAAAAACTGTCATGATGACTGCCTTTAAGAATCCCCCCTTACCGGCGAATGCGGAGACAGCCGTTAAACCCAGAACCATCAGGGCAAAATAATCGGAAGATTGGAAGCTTAACGAAACCGTAGCCAGGGCAGGGGCTGCGATTAGCAGGAAAACTGCAGCGATTGTTCCCCCACTGAAAGAGCTATAGGCTGCCAATGCCAGCGCTTTTCCGGGATGCCCGCTTTTTGCCAATGGATACCCGTCAAATGCTGTTGCTACAGTTCCGGCGACTCCCGGGGCATTTATCAGAATTGATGAGGTTGATCCTCCAAAGATGGCACCATAATAAACACCAGCCATTAAGATCATACCGGATGCCGGATCAAAACCGTAGGTAATGGGAATCATCAGAGCTATTGCCGAGATGGGACCCAGACCTGGCAGCATGCCGATAAAAGTCCCAGCAAAACAGCCAATGAAAACCAACAACAGGTTTATTGGCATAATCACTGTGTTTAATCCTGCAAGAATACCGTCAATCATGAGGAACCTCCCAGGTAGAAAAACAGACTGCCCGGATCAAGGTAGACTTCCAGAAGCTTGGTCATGATAAGCCAGAAGCCCACTACCAACGGTATCGATACCAAAAGAAGCACTTTTATCCGCCTTTCTCCCAAGATCCAGAAACCTGCCATCAGAAAAACAAAGGTTGAGACTAAAAAGCCGACAACTTTAAGCGTCAGCCCATACAGAATCATAACAACAGCCAACTGACCGACCTGTTTCCACTCCAAACCTTTAAAAGCTCCTGCCAGAGAATGATCCTTTTCCTCATCCTCGGAAACTGTTGGCAAAATCAACATGGCCAATGACACGACAATACCGCAGGCACATAGTGCATAAGGCATTGTACGAGGCGTGAACGCACCCTCTTCAGCATAAAACATCATGGGGATTCTGGAGGCCACTATCCCATATGCCGTTGAAAAGATAAGGAAGATTAGCGCCCCGACTTTTTCCCTATGAATATTAAATAGTTTCATTATTAATCTCCGTTACAGAACATCTATCTTAAAAAGCCGAGTTCCCTCATCAGAGATCCAATAATCGCCTCCTGCTCTTCCAGAAATTCATAGAAAAGCACCCCGGGTTGAAACAGGTTGCTCCAGCCGTTTCTTTTTCTGACCGTTTCCCATTCAGGAGTGTCGTACATTGCCTTCAGCATTCTGGAATAATCCAAAGCCTTCTGAGCGGATATCCCCGGTGGAGCAAAAAAACCTCTCCAGTTGGCAAAGGTGACATCATACCCCATTTCTTTCAAGGTAGGAACATCCGGGGCTTCGGGTAATCTTTCATTTGAGGTCACAGCAATTATGCGGACCTCGCCGGCATTAGCCAGAGCCAGTGCTTCGCCAAATCCAGTTGAAAGAATCTGCGTTTCACCGGAAAGCAGACCGGCCATTGCTTTTCCACCTGCTTCATAAGGGATATATCGCACCTCTTTGGGATCTCCCCCCGCGGCCTTAAATGCCATAGCTGCCACCAGATGATCCATATCCCCTCTCACAGATCCACCTGCAATCTTGACTTTCTTAGGATCAGACAAAAAAGCCCTAACTACCTGCGGCCAATTTTTATACTCTGAGTTTTTAGCAACTACAAGCGCCCCATAATCGCTGATGATTGATGCTATAGGGGTTAAATCCCTGAAAGATTGGGGGAAAACCTTGGTAAGTGAGCGAACAACAATCGGTGTTGAATTAACCATCAAGGTGTTGGTCTGCCGTTCGGCCGTTTCAATCAGGTACCCGATCGCCTTTCCACCGCCACCGCCTGACATATTCTCATACGAGGCGTTTCCCAACAAGCCTGATTTCACCAGGGCTTCTCCGGTGCCGCGGGCTGTTCCATCCCATCCTCCACCAGCTCCACCGGGAACGATGAAATGAATTTTTTCCAGCTTAATAGTAGCCAAGGCGGGATTTACAAACACCAGAGAACTGAAAACAACCACTGTAAATGCAGCCAGGAATGCAGAAAAAAGCTGCTTTTTTTGAATTTTTGCCATCATGAACTCCTCCTCTCAAAAATTTTAAAAAAATGAACTTGGTTTTGTTCAGGTTCTATCCGGTTTTTTCCGGATAACCATAACCTCAATCCACAATAACGACTGAGAATAGCTATAACCTCACCAGGATTGTTAATCAGACTAGGGACTCTATGTAAAGATTGTGGGTTTAAAAAAACAAAAGTGTATTTTGATCATTTTGTTCATATTGTTCACATTCCCTTTAAATATAATCCCCTGTTCTACTCAAGGCTGGTTATTTGATTTTACTTGACTCTACCTGGGGCTATGAGTATTTATCAATTGTGTGTCATCCAGGTATCATTATGAAAATTACATTCCACAACCTGAAATAGATATTGATTAGTCATGACTCAAAAAACAGTATTTAAAGAAAATGATTTGCTTGAAATTGTGCAAGGCATCTTTCAAGCCCACGGAATTCCCACAGAAGATGCGGCAGTCATAGCTGAAGGTTTGGTCTGTGCTGATCTCAGGGGAGTATACTCTCATGGTGTTGTTCGTGTACCCATGTATTGCCAGCGATTGCGGCACAACCTGGTCAACAGAAAACCAAATCTCGTTATCCAACAAACAAGTCCGGCAAGCAGATTGCTGGATGGTGATAATGGCATGGGATTTATCGTCGGTAAAAAGGCCATGGAAGAAGCCATAAAACTTGCTGCAGAAATGGGAGTAGGCCTGGTTGGTGTGCGTCAAAGTGGTCACTTTGGTATGTCAGCTTTTTACCTGCTTCAAGCGCTGAAAGCGGAAATGATCAGCTTCGTTTATACCAATTCTTCTCCTGCCATGCCGGTTTGGGGAGGACGAACCAAATTTCTTGGGGCCAGTCCGTTCGCAGCAGCAACTCCAGGTGGAAAACTGGGGCCTTATGTGCTGGATATGGCCTGCACAGTCACCGCCAGGGGGAAATTGAAATATGCTGCCCAGAGGGGAGAAGCCATTCAACCCGGACTTGCCCTGGATTCCGATGGCCGTCCGACAACAGATGGGGAGGCCGCTTTTCACGGCGTCATCCTGCCTTTTGGTGGAGTTAAAGGAGCCGGTTTGGCCCTCTTAATGGAGATCCTCAGTGGCGTCTTCACAGGTTCTGCCTTCGCCGGAGATGTCAAAAACCCCCATACTGACCTGTCCGGCCCTCAAAATGTCGGTCATTTCTTTATGGCAATCAAACCGGACCTGTTTATGCCTTTACAGGAGTACCAGGAGAGAATGGATCTGCTTATCTCCAGGGCAAAATCCTGTGATAAAGCCGAGGGTATCGAAGAGATCTTAATCCCGGGAGAAAATGAAGCCCGCTTGTCTGAAACCTATAAAAAGGAGGGAATTCCCCTGACAAATGACGTAGTGGAAGGATTGAAAACAGAAGCTACTGCTGTCGGAATTAAGTTCTGACGTTTTCCGCGACTTCCCGATCCATTTTGTACTGGTGATTATAAACGGGGAAAAACCAGCATTTTCCCCTGAATCCAATATATTACCTTAAATTCCCTAAACACATAAATGTCTTCGGAAATCCAAAAGTTTATTTGCGTGCAATAGGTCAATATTGCCGGGCAAATCCCCTTAATCCCATTATTTTTATGTCTTGACTCCTGCTCAAGGAGATTTTATCATCGAGTAGCGATTGGATATTTGACTTGACAACAAAAAGACAGAGATCATCAAGAAGATCATTCCTGCCGGTTGAAGTTCCTTCAGAACACGCTTTTTTTGTCTGACGACCAAAAGAGTAAACCGGTTATCTAAAACTCGATACCTGGCTGATTATTGATAGTATCCTATACCGTACAGGGGAAAAATGAAATCCTACCTATTACTCGTTTTCGGCATTGTATTCCTGGCAATGTCTTGCCAACCTGGGAGTAGTGGCGGGAACAGCAGCGATACCACTACTGATATTGTTAACGATCCCATCGTTGACGATCCCATCGTTGATGATCCCGCTTCACCCGCTCTTTCCTCCATTGCCCTCACCCAGGAGAAAACCACTTTTATCACCGATGATCTGTCCGATATCCAATTCACGGCTACAGCAACCTATTCCAACGACAGCACCACCGATGTAACCACAACTGTTGCTTGGAGTTCTTCGGATGAATCGGTTGCCATTGTAAACACACAAGGAACCGCTACACCCAAAGGGCGTGGTATTGCAACCATTACAGCCTCTCTTGATGAAAAGACAGATAGCGGTACCCTGGAAGGTTATTACCCGGGTGAAGAGAGCAGCAAGGATAATCCCATCCTAATCGAGACTCCCTTTTTAATGCCAACCATTTATAACGGGCAGGTCAACAATGGAATCAACTACTATTGTGCGAGTGGTCTTAATCAAACTAATCTTTCCGTTACCTTGTCCGGATTAACATATGATGCAGATCTTTACATTTACAGTGACTCAGACTTCACTCAGCAAGTACGAAGGCCCTACTATGGCAGAACTTTTAGCGAAATAAGCTCAGGCTTGGCAGGATTCAAGGTGGATGATCAATATCTCTACTTCTCAGTTAACGGAGAACATAGTCCTTATGGAGCAGATTTTACCCTCACCATAATCGATGAGGGAAATTCCGAATCACTAGCGCCTGGCTGCAACTTTGATAGAGGCGCCCCTGAGAATCCCATCCAGATTACAGACATTTATATCTCGTACAGAGAGAGAGTTGAAACCTATAGCTACTATAAACTTGTTGCTACCGCCGGAAATACGTACTGGATCAGCCTGACCGGACTGGATGATGATGTAGACCTCGATTATTTTGGTGATGATAGTACATTTACAACTATCGTTTCTTCTTCTACCAATTCAGGTGCTGATGCGGAATATTTGGAAGTTACTCTCAACACGGACAACGCCTACTTTAGAGTCAGTGATCAAGCTGCTGGAGAGTGTTTTCAAATCTCCTTCCAGAAAGGAGAAGGCAGTGTTGAACACCCGGTGAGTTTGTATACGGAAAAATATAATGTCGCTCTCGTCAGTGATCAGTCCAGTTATTTTATCTTTCCGGTATCCCAGGGCACTTCCTATACAGCCACCATAGCGGGAGATGATTCTGGAGGCAGCTTGGGATGCGATGCTGATCTTTATCTCTACGATGATGACAGTAGCTTCACAACAGCTGTCGCCTGCAGTGGATTGCCGAAAGACAGTACTACCGATGCGGAATCATGCACGGATACCGCTGGAGGTAGTTCTTACTACATCAAGATATCCAAAGGCTCAGGTTGTACAGAAAAGGGAACTTCATATTATTTAACCCTCATAGCCAATTAATCCAGTAATGGTTATACCCATTTCAAAATTAACTACTTCCCTCCATCCCGGAAACAAGATCAATAACATGTTGAGCTGTTTTTAACAGGTTATTGGGGTTATGGATCAACGATAACTCGGCTCTCTCCGGAACATGGGATAACTTATGAAACCGGACTTTAAGATTGTAACTGGCCTTGACGCTTCGACTCATCAATCCATAACCCCTGTGCTTTATTTCGTTGCCCTGATATTTTTTATTTCAAATACCAACACCTTTTTAAAATTCTTCTTCGCAAACTTGCTAAACGGCTTTCGCAAAAACCAGGGAAACTTCTTTAGGATTTGAGATGTCTCACCTTCAAGCCCAGCCTCGTTGTTGATAGCTTCAACAAAATCGCAATAGATACGATACCCCAGAATTTCTTCCTCTTTTTCGCGGAAAAAGCCTATAAAGCTAGGTATTTGAAAGAATGAAAATGTTGCTTTGGGATTCGTTTTCAGATTGCTGTAGGTTTTCTTCAGGTATCCGTAAATTACATGCACCTTTCCATCATTCGTTATCCGCATCGATCCGACTGGTGCCAAGTTGGGCTGTCCATTCTGATCACAAGTGGCAATGTGTGCCACTTGACCCTTTATTATCCTCAACTTGTTCAGTAAAATTTTCGCCTTTTCGATATCTGACAAAGTAGCTGTGTTTTCCATAATTTACCTCTTTTATTCATAAGTGAGACAGTTTGGAGCTAACTGCTCTGATTTAGATCTTAGTTTATAATGAATTCACAACATATTAATCTAACTTATTACAAATATATTTTGTAGCATATTCCTTTTAAAGTCAATAGTCAGTTCTTTAGAAATTTAGCACATAGTGTTACCTGACTATTATTTATCAATTTTATTGAGCAAAACTCAAAGGGTGATCAATCATGGCAGGAAGCAAAAGAGTAAATACGGAAAAACTTTAAGGACATTTATGAGGTTTTTAACGATTTCAATTCAGGCTACAATTCACTGGTACGTTTGTTATCAATATGATGAGATGTATCGTGTAAGGCGTTTTTGAACGTGGTGACTATGATGGTGTATCGGTGCATTTCCACGGATGATTAATATGGGGATTGTTGCTGAGCATATCGACTCAAATTATCAGGAGGAAAGATGCAAATTCTGGTTTTATACTATTCAAACACCGGCAGAACCAAAAAGCTGGCTGAGAGCGTTGCGGAGGGAGTCAACAGAGTCAGCGGAGTTGAGTGTCTGTTAAAGACGACTGCCGAAGTGGTTAAGGAGGATTTTATCAACAGCGAGGGAGTAATTGCCGGATCACCGGTTTATTTCGGTACCATGGCGGGAGAACTGAAACTGGTTATGGATAAATTTGTAGGAACCCGTCGCCAGATGATAGGAAAGGTAGGGGCTGCTTTTGCTACCGGGAATCATCATAGCGGGGGTAAAGAAACCACTTTGATGTCAATTATCCAGGCATTTTTGATATATGGAATGATAATCGTAGGAGACCCCCTGGAATCCGGAGGGCATTATGGAGTCGCCGGATCAGGAGAATTGGATGATCGCTGCTGGCAGGAGGGTGTGCTGTTTGGAGAACGGGTGGCCAACGTTGTTAAAAAACTGAGATCGAAGTCGTGATTTTGGCTTAACTCCAGAATTGGTTTCTTTTTGATTTTTTACAAAGGATTGATTTGTTTAACCATACTTTTTATCTATAACCATTGGCAGTTGAAAGAGATAAAACATGAAGGGAAAATATGAATCGTTTCTATATTACTGATGTGTTCGGATTTGATAAATATACCGGCAATCAGCTGGCTACCGTAATTTGTGGCGACAGGTTGACAGATTTGGAAATGCAGAAGATCGCCAGGGAGATCAATTTTTCAGAAACAACATTCATCCTGGATGAAACACCACAGGATAATGGGTACGATATCCGTATCTTTACTCCCAAAGCCGAAGTGGATTTTGCAGGGCATCCTGTTTTGGGAACGGCCTATATCATCCAGCAGCATATTATCGGATTACCGGTGGAAAAGATTCTTTTAAACTGCAAGGTTGGACAGATTTCCATCAGTCTTCCAAAACCGGGTGAACAAAACGGGATACTGTGGATGAAACAAGTGGAGCCAATATTCGGAGAACAGTTGCTGCGAAAAGACCTGGCAGCTGCTCTCAATCTGGATATAAAAGAGATAGATGACAGTTGCCCCATTGAACAGGTATCCACCGGGATTCCCATCATTATTGTTCCCCTGAAGTCGATGGATGCCCTCAAACGAGCCAGAATTGACAAAGAGATCTATTGGAACTTAATTGACAAAACCTGGGCCAAGGCGATCCTGGTGTTCTGTCCCGGTGGCTATCAGGAGAACCACGATCTGGGAGTCAGGGTTTTTGTTGAGTTCCTGGGAATTCCGGAAGATCCGGCAACGGGAAGTGGAGCCGGATGCCTGGCTGCATATCTGGTTAGGAATGGTTACTTTGAAAAGGATGCCATTGATATCACCCTGGGCCAGGGCTATGAAATAGACAGACCTTCACAACTGCACCTGCGGTGTTCAAAAGAAAACGATCAATACACAATTCACGTCGGCGGACGTGTCGTTCCCATCGCAGAAGGTAAATGGTTTTAGGAAAACATAACTTTACCCTAAGCGGCACAATCGAGAATGATTGTTATCTGGATAGGGATGGGAATAATTATCATAATATAAAAGTATCAATCAATTTGATCCCAGATATAACCGACAACACCTCCACGAAAAAAAATCTATGAAAATACTCGCCATCGGTAAAAGTGACCCCAAAGCCCCACCTGAAAGGTTTAAACCGTTTCTGAAAGCTGAGGCGAAAAGAGTATGGGAACTTCAACAACTGGATTTGATTCGGGAGGTTTACTTCCGGCAAGATATTCCGGATGCAGTCATAGTCCTGGAAACCTCCTCGACGATAGAAGCCAGGAAAATTCTCAATACACTTCCCTTGGTTGAAGAGAAGTTGATCGATTTTGATATCATTCCCTTAAAAGCATACCCGGGATTTGAAAGGCTGTTTGCAGATTAAAACCGCCGACCGGCATCCTTGACAGAAAAGCTACAACCTGAGACTGGAACAGTTTAAGTATATTGTCAGATTGATTTTTAAGGAGAAGGAATGGAGAGTTCAGATTATCAAAAACTGGCAGCCAGGACCCTGACCGATAAACCGGGGTTTGAAGTGAGCGATAAAGACATTATGACTATCTGGAATGCATTAGGGCTGGCAGGGGAAGCCGGTGAAGTTTCTGAATCGGTGAAAAAGGGTATATTTCATCAACATGGACTGGAAGAGGAAAAACTCAAAAAAGAGATCGGGGATGTTCTCTGGTATGCAGCCGCACTGTGCACAACTTTGGGGTTCGATATGGGGGAGATCATGCAAATGAATATTGACAAACTAAAAATCCGATACCCGGAAGGCTTCTCTGTAATTGATTCACAAAAAAGAGTCGACAAAACGGAAAGACCGACTTGACTTCGAAAAAACAAGTTTCTATTATTGTAACTTTCCCATCTACAGCTATTTCAAACCTTTATCCAGCCACTTCCCCCAAGGTGAATTATGGTAACTTACGATTTTGATAAGGTCACTTCAAGAAGGAATACCAATTGTGCAAAATGGGATGCAGCCGAATACCTTTTTGGTGAAAAGGATATCATTCCCATGTGGGTTGCTGATATGGATCTTCCTGTTGCCAAGCCAATTACCGCTGCTTTAATAAAACGAACGGAGCATGAGTTTTACGGGTATCCACTACCAGTACCCTTTTCGACTATCAGCGCTGTCATAAACAGAATGAAGCGAAAATACGATTGGGATATCAAACCCGAATGGATTGTAACAACTCCCGGGATTGTTTCGGCCCTGTTTACGGCGGTAAAAGCTTATACCATTCCCGGAGATGCTGTGATTCTTCAGGATCCGGTTTATTATCCTTTCTGGGGAGCCATTGAGAGAAATGGTTGCCATGTGGCTAATAATCCGCTGAAACTGGTAAACGGACGGTATGAGTTTGATAGCAATGACCTGGCTGCCAGATTTGAGCCAGTGGTGAGAATGTTGCCGAGCCCTTCCCGAGTTCGGATGATGATCCTGTGCAGTCCGCATAATCCCGTCGGACGAGTCTGGACCAGGGAAGAATTGATCACAATGGGGGAGATCATCATCGGTAACAAAGCCATAGTGGTATCCGATGAGATTCATTGTGAATTGTTGTTTAATGGGCATCAACACATTCCATTTGCCTCGATTTCGCAAGAGTTTGAACAGAATTCGATCACTTGTATTGCTCCCAGCAAAACCTTTAATCTTGCCGGACTGGAAGCGTCCATTCTGATTATTCCCAATGCTGATTTAAGGGACAAATTCGAGGAGACGCGAAAAGGATTCCTGCCTTCAGCTAATGTCTTCGGCATGGTTGCCCTGGAAGCCGCCTTTAATGAAGGAGACGAATGGTTGGGGCAGTTTCTTGAGTATATGCAAGCCAACCTTAAGTTTTTGACCGACTATTTTGAACAAAATATCCCCAGGATCAAGGTAATCAAACCGGAAGGAACCTACCTGGTATGGCTTGACTGCAGGGAATTAGGTATGAATTCAAAGGAACTGGAGAGTTTTATGAACAGTAAAGCCAGGGTTGGCCTTGATCACGGCATTGCCTTTGGCCCCGGCGGGGAAGGATTTGAAAGAATAAATATCGCTTGCCCCCGCTCAATTCTGGAGGAAGCGTTAAAGAGGATAGAATTGGCAGTTAAGGCACTGTGATAATATAATGAACACCCACGCCATCTTGGTAACTTTTCCTTACTAGTGCTAAAAATGCATATGTCACCAAAAGCAAGGATTATTGTAGGACGGGGTTACATCTCAATAAGCGCCAACTTAAACGAAAAACTATTAGTAATTTTCAGTTAACAATTGGTTATTGACTATTTGAAAAAACATCATCAGCATAATAAGCTGATTTAAATGAAGAAATAATTAATAACCAATTGATAATATTTAATTGTCAATGAAACTTCTTTCTATTTGCTCTTAAGTAAGCGCTTATGGGGTTACATCCCCGCCTTTATTAGCCGGAAACCTCATTCCCGTTCAATCCGCTCATGGCAAGGGGGACGCTGTGTACAAATTACACAAACTTTTTTCTGCACTATCTTTTGAGATGGCAGAGCAGTTTATCCCGTTCAAAAATATAATCAGTATAGTAAGAAGTGTTTTCATCTTACAGCCGTAGTTTTACATTTGATTATTAAAGATGGATCGTTGTTAAAGGATCAATGGTTTTGCCATCTTTGTGCAATTCAAAATGAAGATGAGGGGCGGTTGAGACGCCGCTATTACCTACCGTCGCGATTTTTTCTCCTCTGTCTACCGTAACTCCTTCCCCAACCAAGATATCCTTCAGGTGTGAATATGAAGTCTTGTATCCGTTTTCATGCGCAAGTACAAGAAAATGGCCGCGGCCCTTATTATAATCAATTTTGGATACCTTCCCGGCCAGGGCAGCAACAATCCCAGTTCCTGATTTAGCTGCCAGGTCAATTCCCTTATGGTTGTATGGTTTTTTAGTAATGGGGTGTGTTTTTATGCCAAATGTCATGGTTAATCTACCCGATGGAAGAGGATTTTGCATGACATCATTCGTTACTTTCTTCTCTGCAGTGGCAACTGAACTGAAATTGAACAGCAGCGCAGGCAGTATTCCCAGAAGTAATATTCTTTGTAATATTTTAGCTTTTCTGGATAGTTTCTTTTGAAATAATCTTTCAAGTCTCATTTTCAATTTCCTCTTATTAGATATTATTAATGTTGGAACAGGGGATTTTTCAATCATTGTCAAACTGACAAAACGCAATAAGGCTTCACCAAAACGAAGGGAGCTAATGTGAAAGGAGCTCATTGCCTGCAAATCGGTTTCGGTCTCTTCTCTGTTGAGTATTTCGCCAATTATCAGCCACACAAACGGGGAGAAGAAAAAGACCGACTTAATTGTTCTCAATAGCAGGAACTTAAAAAAATCCCTGCGTCTAATATGGATTAACTCATGCGCCAGTACTATCTTTTTATCCTCGTCAGTGAGGGTATGGAATGATTCGGGTAAAACGATACTCCATTTCATATTCCACCAGACAAAAGGGGAAGATATCCGATTTGAAATAAGAAGAGTCACTTGTTTCCTCAATCCCAAACGTTTTTGCAGACTCACCGACATCTTGTTCAGGGAATCATCCTGACAAAGTGATGCGGTTTTTACCAGGGTTTTGATCCTTACAAGGCTTTTCATCAGCAGGACAAAAAGGATTGCAGCCACAGTTATCCATAGAAAAAGGAGCAGATCATTAATGCTAAAAGCAGGGCTGGCATAACCCGCTGCGAGATCTAAATTGTCTCTCCAGAGGTCGTATGTAAAAACTTCTCTCTGCTGCATATTACGCAGAACTTTTGAAGGAAAGCTGAGCAGCCCCCAAGGAAAGAATGATTTTATTAAAATCAAATACAAAAGAGCGAGACGAAGCTTGTTTGGCATTACCTTGTTCTTTGAGATAACCACAACCAATAAAGCCAAAATGGCCGAAAGCTTCAGATGAGTAAGCAGAAACGGTATCATTTTTCAGACTCCTTGGATTGCAACAAGTCCCTTAACTCAGCGATTTCCTCTTCCGAAAGAGCCTCGCTTTTGGCAAACAAGGGCAATAGAGCTTCGGCATCTCTTTCAAGAATTTTATCTGCAAAAACAGATATTTGACTAGCAAAGACTTTTACTTTTGAAAGCTTGGCTTTGTAAATAATCAAGCCATGAAAGACTTCTTTGGACAGAAAGTCTTTCTTTACCATCCGCTCAACAACCGTTCGGGTTGTTGAATAAGCCCATTTTGTTTTTGAACATGTTTTTTCATGAATTTCCCTGCCTGACAACTGCTTATACCTCCATAACAGTTTAAGTATGTCAAATTCGGTTGTGATGAATTGTTGCATAATTATCTCCTTGTAGTTAATATGTTACATTTGTAACATATTGTCTAATTTTGTCAAATTGAATAATAATAGAAATTCGTATCTATATATAATAATACACCTTTTTTAATAATGAACTTAGGTTTGCAGATAATAACATGAATCATCTTTTTTAGGAGCCAGGGCATTCTTCCCAATATTTAGAGAAAAAAGGAATAACTGGGAGGGTTGTGGTCGATTGAAAGGTAAGGTTTTAGGTTACTTCTTTTCGTAGCAATCGGATCTGAAGGACAACAAACAATTATAAATATTTTCAACGGATTATATCTTAAAAGACTCCCTTAAATGGGCATGAATGGGATCAAAGTACATCCATCAGTCACTGAAACGGTCACTCCCGTTCAATCCGTTCAAGAACGGGTTTGCCTCTTTTAAATAACAGACCCGGCAGACGTGTCGCCAAAACTTTGTTAATCAGTGAGATTCGCTTGGCAAAAGGCGTGGAAATAGTATCTCCAAAAGCTCTCAAAAGCTCGTCCGGCATATAATGTAGTTTAAGTCCGAAAAAACGATTGCTGGCAGCCAGGTTTATATAGCAACCCGGACAGTTTAAGGCAATCGACTTGACACCGGCTTTTTTCACCTCCCCGTATACCCTCCGATGCTCTTTCACTATTTTGAACGGATTTTTTGTCCGGAGTAAAAGCCCAACTGCCCCGCAAGTATAAGCGTTTTCGCCCCTGTGTTCCAATTCCACTGTATCCATATTTATCGTTTTGTACAGTTTTCGCAGCACATCTGCAAATTCCGGTTCCAGTTCACTCACATAACTGGATTCGTGGATGGCAGCTTTACAGTTTACCGGGTTCTGTACTTCCAGATTTCCCTTCTCCACGTTTTCCCATAACCACTGGTACATGGAAACAACTTTGAACGGCAGTCTTTCTCCATATACTGTTGGCAATTTATTGGACAAAAAATTATAACATGAACCGCAATAACAAACCAAACGGTCAACTTCCAGTTGTCTTAACCGGGTAAGCATGCGTTCAACCGTATCTTCATAAGCTTGCCATGATCCCAACCTATAAGCCAGTTCTCCACAACAGAGATCTGCAGGGCCATATTTAGGCAGGTTTCTCAACACGGTGGAGTTTTCAATGTCATAACAGCTGATTTTCCCAATACAGCCGATCCACAATACTTCTTTGGCAGCAGTGGGGATTCTACTCCATTTATTCAGAATTTCCCTTTCTTCAACCCTCAGTCGGGCATAAAGATCCTGAAAGAAAGTCGGTAGAGGCATCCCGTTTATCAAATAGCTGAGCACAGCCGGTACTTCACTCCTGTGCTCCATATATCGCTGTAATATCATTTCATGGGGTTTTAACCCTTCGGCGGTACAATAGCTGTTGCAGTTAAAACAGAAAGTGCACTCCTTAAAGATCCGCAGATTCTTTGCTCCGTTGATCAGCTGTTCGATTTCTGACTGTGCCTCTTTCTCGTCCATTTTCAAAACCGGGCATTTTTTCAGGCACTCGCCACAAAGAGTACAACTCTTCCATTGGTTTTCATCTATATATGACATTCACCAGTCTCCCTATTTCTGAAACGTATCGGTAATAAAAAATGACCTCATCGAGCTCCTATCCTAGCTGTGAGTGGATAGTAAAGTCCCGGAAAACACTGCCACGATTTATTTATTGGAATATCTCCCTGTCTCCCGTTGTTTTATCCAGATCGATACCTTTACCTCTTAAAAATCGCCTTCTTATCGGGTAGTAGGAAATGGAGATGACAATCCAGACTGCAAGAACAACCAATACGCTGCTAGACAGATCATGGGCCAGAAAAACGATTCCGATCAACATACAGATTTCGGATACGACAAAAGCGATCCAAATCCATTTTTCCCCAAGTTTAAAAGAGGAGTTCTGATACTCCTTGGGAAACTTTTTGGGCAATTTGGTTAGTGACCAGAAGATAAAGATGACTGGCAGAATAGCTGAAATGGTCGCTGCCTTGGCGATTACATCGATTTTAAGATCAAAAAGCAGAGGAATAACACCAATAGCGTACAATACCAGGAGGATATATTGAGGTGTCCCGTATTTATTAATTTTGCCAAAACGGGCGGGAAATACATTGTCCCAGCAAGCTGGCAGAAAATTCCTGGGAAGTTGCATATACTGGGCATTTAAGGTAGTACAGATTGCCAGTCCGGCGCCGCAGATCAAGAAATAGATCATAGCCCATCCGGGCAGAAAAGCCTTACCGGCAACGGTTAGAGGTTGATTGATCATCTGCTGCCAGGGAATAACCCCAACGGCGGCAAGGGCAACGAAACAGTACAAAACCGCAATTCCAATGGTTGAAAAGACCACGATCCGTGGAATGTCCCGTTGAGGGTTTTTCATCTCCCCTCCAAGGGCAACAATAAGGTAGGCACCACCTGTTGCAAATATCAGCAGGGCCATGGCGGTGATAAAACCGATTGCCCCTTTTGGAAACACAGGTGTTAGGTTTTCAGTTCGAATCTGTGGAAAAGCAAAGCCGGCATATAACGCCAGTGCTGATAAAAGAATAACAACTAGCACCATCTGCAGTTTCGCACCAATTTTTACCCCAAAAAAATTAACAACAAAAAACAGAGTGACAATGATGACTCCCCAGGCGTTTGCCGAAAGTTGTGGAAACAGGGGATTGATATACAAACCAAATGAACCACCATAAAGGGACATGGTCACACTGTTTAAAAGCACTAACCAGAGAACGATACTGGCGAGCCAGCCATTGACAAGGCGACTGGGCCAGACATAAAAAGCACCTGTAGTGGGAAGAGCCGCACCTCCCATCATAAACAGTAGTGAAGCAATCAGAATCAACAACGCCGCACCCAGATAGGCTAATATGACTCCAGGGCCAGTCATTCCGATGGCTACTCCTGTCAAGGCAATTACCCCTGCCCCGATTATCTGACCAGCCGCGATGAAAAATACATCCCAAAAGGACAACACTTTTTTTAGCTTTTCCTTTTCTTTGTATTCCATGACAACGTTCTCCTCGTGTGCAGTAAACCTATAAAAAACCTCTAATAAAACCTTACAGTTATTAAAAAGCAGAGATTTATTGTGAAGATAACTGATGATTGCCAGAGCAGGTTAAATGCGGCTTTTACTCTTAGTCAAGAACAATTGACCTATAAATACAGGAATAAACGAATTGGGAAGGGAGGCAATTTGGAAATAATACGACGATCACATTGAATGAAAGAGAGTCCGGGAAAAGTCAGAATTGATGGATTATATTCAGGCGATATTGTGGTCAGGAAAAATGAAAACAGCGGCAGGCTTAAACCGATACTGAGTTTTGGTGGATGACCATTTCTGCCCACCAAAACTCAGTTCTTAAATTGAATTAGCAATCAATAAGCTATTTTTCGGCATTTTTCCACATTAAGGCGTAACCGTTTCTCATTCTTTTGGTCAATATCGGCCATAAAATTCTTCGTTTCAGAAAGGTTTCTTCATCATCATCAAGACGAAACTCTGCTTTTTGTTGGGCTGTTAATGGTGTTTTCAGGTTAACCGGAGCTGCACTCAGATAATTGACAACGTTATTAAGCTGAAATTGCGGGCCGATAACATAATTGATGAGTTCTTCAGCGATCTCCTTAAGCTGAGGTTTATCAGCCAGTGTCCAACTAAGGGCAAAATTATCAACCCACCAGGGTGACCCCTCTTTAGGATCTGCAAACTTCCAAACCTCTCCTTGACTGGCCAAATCAGAGAAGGAGAATCCCCATGAAGTTGCCAGCAGTTTTCCCTTGAGATCGGATGCCTTGTCCACTCCGTTCCAGTATCCCCCGGTATTTTGTCTTAATTTTTTTAAAATAGCATTCACTTGGGGAGTGTTCACCTCTTGATAAGAATCCAGTTGGTCATTCCTAATGCCGGCCATCAGGGCAGCAATATAGATATTAACCTCGGAATAGTCTTCAACCAGTGTGTACTTACCCGCATATTTAGGATCCAGCAGCGCATTCCAGGAGGTCGGCGGTTCTTTCACCAGATTGGTGTTATAGGCAAGGCCGTAGGGCCCGTTGGCAAAAGGCATGGCATACAGTTTTCCATCTTCTCTGATATATTCCACGTTTTTCAGGCCGGGTGCCAGATCTTTATAATTGGGAACATTGTCGAGGTTGATAGGCAATAGAATGCCCTTTTTTATAAAATTGTAACGTTCATCCTTTAGAAGATTGTGAGAGGGAGTAATAATATCAAGTGATTTTTTACGAAGAAGGTCATAAAACTGGTCGGGGTCGGTTACAAAAGAAACTTCGAGCTTGAGATCCACCCCATACTTCTTCTTAACCAGATCCTGGAATTGGGTTCGGTATTCAGCCGGAAAGTATCCTTCCCAGATCATCATCCGCAACGTTTCAGCTGATAAATTGCTTGTTTGAAATACACTCAAGAAAGCTAAACAAAACGACACAACAAGGGTTAATAATCTGATCTGTTTCATGATACGCTCCTCAAGATTTCTGATTACAGGTAAATAATGTAACAATGGGAAAACACAGTGACCACTATACCATGTAACAAACCTTAATCATACAAAAAAAATAATGGATAATTACTATAAACCTTAAGCAGTGAACTTATTTAAGAATGGAATAATATTGACTCCAAGGCAGGAGTTGATTACTCTGGAGGAACGGTATTTTATAGTTTGTTTTGTCCAACCTTAAAGGGTTTTGCTTCATGACCACCCGTCTGCTGAAGTTTCGAAATTCTATTGCTGGTATGACACTTATTAAGATGAGTGTCAGGATTGCAGTTGTTATCATCCTGTTGACGACTTTGAGTTATTATCACATGTACACCAATATCAAGGATCAAACCCTGGAACAGCTCGAAAAATATGTCCTGGAACGCGGTAAGCGAGAAAGTATTATTTTCTCAATTGCCAGCAGCAACCATAAAATCCTGAAGAGTGAGTTGCTGGAGAACCTGAAGAAACTTGATGATACTGAAATTGAATTAGAATTTAATGCCCTGTTTACCCGGCACAATGACGGGATTATCAGAAACCGTCTTGATAAATTTGATGGAACCCGCCAATCCGGTATCTATATCGATCACAAGCTTGAAATTGATGCAGATGTCCGGCGCCGGATTCTAACCTTTTATAAGTTATGCAATGTTTACGGAAAAGCCTGGCATGAACAATTTCAAGATACCTATATTACCACACCGGAAAATATCATTGTGATTTACTGGCCGGAAGAGCCTATGTGGAGCCATGATGCGGGAGTTGATCTTTACATGCCTGATGAGGAGTATGTATGGGTCGCCGATGAGAAACACAATCCCCGGCGGGAAACTGTCTGGACAGGGATATTTGTCGACAAGATTTCAACTGAATTAATGGTCTCAATTGAAACACCCGTATACATCGAAGACAGACACATCGCTACCATAGGCCATGATATCACCCTTAATGAGCTGATCCGGCGAACCTTAACCGAAAACCTGAAGGGCGCCTACAATATCCTATTGCGCTCTGATGGGCGCTTGATTGCTCATCCGGACAAAATGGATGCGATTCAGGATCAAAAAGTGTTCCTCAATATTGATGATTCAGAGGATCAGCATCTCAAAAATATTTTGCAGACTGTCAGGAACAAACAGTCTGCAGAGGTTGTCGTTGAAAACAAAGATGACGGTGAATACCTGGCCATCACCAGAATCGAAGGGCCGGATTGGTATTTCTTGACCGTGTTCCCCAAAACCATCATCAATCAAAGGGCTTTCAATACCGCTCGGTTTGTGCTGATCCTTGGGTTGATTTCCCTTTTGGCGGAAGTGGCGATAGTGTTCTATATTCTGCAAAAACAGGTTGCTTTTCCCCTTTTGAAGCTGGTGCATGCAGCGGACTCTTTGGCAGAGGGAAACCACCAGGTCAACCTGGACAGGGACAGAAAAGACGAAATCGGGCGATTGGCCAGAAGTTTTACCCTCATGGACAACGCCATTCGTGATAAAATATCTTTACTAAACACAGAAATAATCGACCGTAAACACGCTGAAGAGGAAAGACGGGTAAGCGAAGAGCGGTTCAAGGCGATTTTAAACAATACCACCTCTGTGGTCTATCTCAAAGATCTTGAAGGTCGATATATCCTCATCAATCGAATTTTTGAAAAGATTTTTCACATTGGTCAGGATGAGATTCTGCGAAAAACAGATTTTGACATTTTTCCTCCGGAGATCGCAAACCGACTTAAATACAATGATCAATTGGCTTTAAAGCAGGATCAACCTGTAGAATTTGATGAAGACATTCCACAAGATGACGGTATTCATACCTATATCTCAACCAAATTTCTATTGGTTGACAGCCAGGGAAATCCCTATGCTATCTGTGGTATATCCACCGATATCACCTTAAGGAAAAAAGCCGAACGGGAATTAAAGAAGCATCATGATCAGCTGGAGGAGCTGGTTCAGATGAGAACCCAAAAGCTGGAGCAGCAAACCCTTGAATTATCCACAGCCAAAGAAGCAGCAGAAGCAGCCAATAAAGCCAAAAGCGAATTCCTGGCCAACATGTCACACGAGATAAGGACCCCGCTCAATGCCATTCTGGGATTCACGGAGATTTTGAAAGAGAGAATTACGGAGTCTCAACTGGCTGATTATCTGGAGTCGATTCGTTCCAGTGGAAAATCTCTTCTTAGCCTCATAAATGATATTCTGGATTTGTCAAAGGTGGAAGCCGGAAAACTTGGTCTGGAGTACATGGCTGTATCTCCAAGAGACTTGTTTAATGAGATGAAGGTGATATTTGAGACCCGAATCAAAGAGAAAGGTTTGGATCTGATTGTCGATATCGCAGAAGACCTGCCAAAAGTGTTGCTTCTGGATGAGGTCCGTTTACGGCAGATCTTGATTAATCTTATTGGAAATGCCATCAAATTTACCGAGCAGGGTTATATTAAACTGACAGCCCATTATCACTTCTCAGACGATGTTTATCACAGCACCCTGGATTTTATTTTTTCAGTTGAGGATTCTGGAATAGGAATTCCCCAGGACCAACTGGATCCGATCTTCGAAGCCTTCAGCCAATCAAAGGGACAGGATTTATCAAAATTCGGCGGTACCGGTCTTGGCCTGGCCATTACAAAACGATTAATCGAGATGATGGACGGCAAAATTGAAGTCACCAGTGAAGTGGGGAAAGGAAGTATTTTTAATATTATTATAAAGGAGGTTGAAATCGCTTCCACTGAACCGATTTCAACCTCTGACAAAGAGACCTTTGATGTCAGGACAATCTGTTTTGACGCCAGCACTATTCTTATTGTTGACGATATTGAATATAACCGTAGACTCCTGGAGGGATATTTTGAAGGCTGCGGGTTTACACTGGCTGAGGCGGAAAACGGTCTTGAAGCCATAGAAAGTGCCCGAGTGAATCCTCCCGATTTAATCCTGATGGATATGAAAATGCCGGTTATGAGCGGGTACGAAGCCTCCAAAGTATTAAAGCAGGATAATAATTTAAAAGAGATCCCAATTATCGGGATAACCGCTTCGGCGATGAAAGATGAGAAGGACAAGGTGTCACAATTATGCGACTCCTGCCTGAATAAGCCGGTCAGCAAACATGATTTGCTCATGGAAATTAAAAAATATCTTCCCCATACCTTAAAAAAACAAATTTTCGAAACCAAACCGAATGAAACCACCATAGAACAATCCTTAAAAGAGATTTCGGAATACCCATTGCTCTTAACGGCTGTCAGAGCGAAACAAGACTATTGTGAAGAACTGATCACGCTGATGTCGATTGATCGGATTATCGATTTTTCGGAAGAGATAAAACAACTGGGAACAAACAATCGGTTTCAACCCTTGATCGACCTGGGAGAACTCATTTGTCTGGCAGCAAAGCGATTTGACGTCAAAGGAATAGAAACTGCTCTGTCGCAGCTAAAATCAATTTGATAAATCTCGCAATAATGGATCATCTATCGTCCTTTTGATGAATTGGAGTAAGGTCATGGCTGAGCAGAAGCAAAAAAATGAACTCATTTTGATTGTTGATGATAACCCCAAGAACATTCAATTGATTGGGGCACTGCTGGATAAGAGGGATTTCAGGGTCAGCATAGCTGACAGTGGAGAGAAAGCCCTCAATATTGTCAGCCATGAATCGCCGGATTTGATTTTGCTGGATATCATGATGCCCGGTTTAAATGGATTTGATACCTGTCGGCAGCTCAAAACCAATCCCGAAACCAGCCAGATTCCGGTGATTTTTCTGAGTGCGCTGACCGATACGGTAAATAAGGTTGAAGGATTCAAACTAGGGGCTGTTGACTATGTAACCAAGCCGGTGGAGCCTGAAGAGTTGCTGGCAAGAGTCAATACACATTTAACCATCAGAGCCCTTCGGAAAAAGCTGGAAGAAGCCAATTCCGTACTGGAGGAAAAAGTTGATATCAGAACTAAAATTCTACTGGAAAAGAATCTGGCTTTGCAGGAAAGCGAAACCAGATACCGCACACTGGTGGATAATATACCGGGAGCAGTCTATCGATGCGCGTTTGACACAGACTGGACCTTTATCTTTATAAGTAACGCCATCGAAGAGATCAGCGGTTACCCGGCATCGGACTTTATCGGCAACTCTGTTCGAGATTATGCCTCCATTGTGCATCTGGAGGACAAGACAATGGTCGAACAGGCTGTGTTGAATGCGGTCTCCTACAACCAACCCTACCTGATTGACTACCGCATCATCCATGCCGACAGTTCGGTGCGTTGGGTTCATGAAAAAGGACTGGGGATTTTTGATGATGAGGGAAATGTTCTGTATCTTGAAGGGGTTATTTATGATAATACTCAGTTTAAACTGATTCAAGAGAACCTAAAACAGGCTCAAAAGATGGAGATTGTCGGGACATTGGCAAGTGGGCTGGCACATGATTTCAACAATATGCTTGGTGGCATAACCGGATCCATATCGATTCTGGAACATAAATTACAGAAAGACGGAAAAATAGAAGAGGACGTATTAACCAGACATATGGAAACAATGCGTGAAGGAGCCCACCGGGCTGCGGACATGGCAAAACAGATGTTGTCCCTCTCTTCAAAAAGAGAACTCAGGATCGCACCGGTCGACCTGAATCTGGCAATTAAACATGTTCTGAAAATATGTGCCAATACATTTGATAAGTCGGTTGCTGTTTACTGCAATTTCTATTCGGAACCTGCAACAACAAATGCCGACACAACACAGATTGAACAGGTTTTCCTGAACCTGTGTATTAATGCATACCATGCCATGACCTTCATGAGGAAGAATGATGTCCAACAGGGAGGGAAGCTGTCCATTGCCATAGAACTTATTAAAACCGATAGACATTTTATCGCCTATTATCCGGAAGCAAAGAACAATGTGGACTATTGGAGAGTTTCCATTATGGACGAAGGCATCGGTATGAATAAGGAAATCCTTTCCAAGATTTTCGACCCGTTTTTTACGACTAAAGAGAAAAGTATGGGGACAGGTCTCGGTCTTTCCATTGTTCACACCATAGTAAAAAACCATAACGGCTTCATTACTACCTATTCTCAACCTGGAATTGGCACCGTTTTTAATGTTCATCTGCCAACAGACAAGCATAAACTCAAGCTTGAAGAAGTTTTTCCTAAGAAGGGTTTTCCCAGAGGAGAGGGGCTCGTTCTGATTGTTGATGATGAGACATTGATGAGGGAATCAGCAAAAATGATGCTAAAAGAGTGCGGATATGATTCGATCATAGCTGAGGATGGTGAAGCCGGTGTCAGGATTTTTAGACAACGGCACAAAGAAATAAGGCTGGTACTCTTGGACCTGGTTATGCCTAATAAGTCCGGGAAGGATTGTTTTCTGGAAATGAAAGAGATCGACCCTGAAGTCAAAGTTCTACTGTCATCAGGATTCACTCAGGATGAAAGAGTGGAATCTGTCATGAATCTGGGGATTGAGGGGTTTCTTCATAAACCTTATACCCTTGAAAACCTGGCAAACTCGATTCAGAAGATAATTAAAAGCGGTAAATGATACCTGATCAAACCTGATTATCCCATTCTTTTGACGATAATCGCTATTCTGTCACTTATTCCCTTTTATTCATCAGATCAGTCAGGATAGGCTTGTCCGAGGATGTTCTGTTCTTAACAGACTTGTTGCGGGGAAACTATCTCAACTGACTTTGTAGAAATATATTAACTTTTGCCAGAAAAATGAAGTCCAAGGCTTTCGGTTCCAATGTGTTATTGCTGATCACTGCCATGATCTGGGGGTTTGCTTTTGTTGCCCAGAGGGTTGGGATGAACTATGTTGGTCCCTTCACTTTTAATGCAGTACGATTTGCACTGGGTAGCCTCTCCCTGGTTCCGCTGGCTTTGTATTTTAGTAAAAACAAAAATGTCATTGGTGGCGAGCAGGCAGAGTATCCGATACTCGGTCTGGTTTTGAGGGGAGGTTTGGCGGGGTTGGTACTATTTGCCGGAGCCTCGCTGCAACAGGTTGGTCTGGTTTATACAACTGCAGGAAAAGCCGGATTTATCACCGGTTTATATGTCGTTATCGTTCCCGTTATCTGGATGGTGCTCGGACAAAAGTCGGGGATAAGTACCTGGGTCGGGGCATTAACAGCCGCTGTCGGATTATACTTCTTAAGTATTTCCGAGGCTTTCACCATTGAGTTTGGGGATTTTCTGGAGATTATCGGTGCCTTTTTCTGGGCTTCCCATGTTATCTTGATTGGAATATTCTCAAGAAAAAGTGATCCTATCATCCTGTCATTAATCCAATTTGCTTTTTGTTCCTTTTTTAGTTTTATCACTGCATTTGCGGTGGAAACCATCACGATTGCTTCGTTAGCAGATGCCGCCGTTCCCATCCTTTATGGTGGGTTATGCTCCGTTGGCATTGCCTATACCCTGCAAGTTGTTGCACAAAGAAATGCTCATCCGGCTCATGCTGCCATTCTGCTGAGCCTGGAATCAGTGTTCGCGGCTATCGGAGGCTGGCTGCTCCTGAGTGAAATACTTTCGACACGATCAAAAATCGGTTGCGCACTTATGTTTTTCGGTATGCTGGTTTCACAGATTCGAAAAAAAGAGGCAAAGAATAGTACATTGTCCGAATCAGACGTTGTATCGGGTTAATCACTCATATGAGTCTGCAAAAAAGTTGAAAGGTTTACTTTCTGATTCTTGAGTCCCAGTTTGTTTCGAATGTTTTCCCTATGCCTGTTTACGGTTGCATCGGAAATATGTCGTAACTCCGCTATCTCTTTTGTTGATAATCCATTTCTGATCATATTGCTGATCTGAATCTCCGATGTCGTCAACCCCATAAACTGTCCGGACAATTTGCTGATAAAGGGAGACGTAATATCCTCAAGATTTTTTTGAACCAGTTCTATATACTTCTGTTGAGCAGGGTATACTTCCGATCTTAATGCATGCAAAATCGGCATGATTGTTTTGTCCACATTTGAAAGAATAACCTTCCCAATCTCGTTTTGCTCCTCCTTTACTTTCGTGAGGATCTCCTTTAGTGTGATATTTGCGTTTTGTAGCGATTTGCGCTCAACCTCCAACTGCCGTTTGGCGCTGATACGTTCAACCGCGCTGCTGATGCGAATGGCAATGGCATCGATTAAAAGCCTTTCCTCCTTTAGAAAGGGGCCCTCGTCAATATCCGGCATCTCTTCCAGATAAAACACCTCAACCTGTCCAATTTTTTCTTCCGACTCATAAATCTCAGCCGATTGCCTCCAAGGAGAGGTGCTAAAATTGGGAGCATTATAATGAACATCCTTTAAGGTTACCCGGCCGGTTGTAATTTCAGGATATTGCCAGGAGATAGGAAGCAAATTTGCGATCCCCTGCATTGCAGTATCAATGTCCTCTTCATTCTCCTCTATTAACTCGGTAACACCATATAAGCAGTTCAATTCCTTAATACGTTCCCTTAAAGCATGTTCTATTTTTGATTTCTCTTTTTCAATGGCGGATTTAATGTGCTGATCGCGTTTTAGATGAGCTATTTCCGTCTGGGCAACTTTCAGCTTATTTGCCAGCTGTTCAACAGTTTGATTTTCGTAAGACATAATAGTGCAACTCGGTTGATCTGGCTGAATCAGACAATGGTTAATCGCAAATTCAGCTGTGTTAAAATTGAAACGGATTTGGTCAATAAAGTCACATTAGTGGTGATGAATAAGTATCTATTTTTATTCATGTAGTATTGGCAGTCAATAGGTAAAAACTGGTAGTTTACATTTTGCAGATTTCTGTCAAATTAGTGATTATCTAGCCAGTACACATGTTTATTTCTTGATATAATAATCTTTAATTTAATTAAGTCAAAACCATCTGCGAACTTAGTGACTGTAATCAATCTCATTTTTGAACCAAAGTAAATGACAAAAACCATGAGTTTAATCCTTACTACTCATTTAGTGTAGGCATAATATGGGGTGCAAACTGGGATAGAATATTTCAAAATTCAAGCCGCCCTGATACATTGTGAACTTACATGCGTCTAATGGGTTAAAAAAATAACCTATTTGGATATTGTCCATGAAATTTCGTCATCCTATTTCCAACAATATCTTCGATTGTATTGATCCTGTAGGAAAATCTTTTTTTTGAACAGGATGATATAAATCACCATAAAAGATAGGCAGTATATAGGTGATATTCTAGTACAGACTTCTTAATTCGAATCATTGTATTGTAGTACACAGATTTTTGCATAGAAATTCGTGAAATATGGGATTTGAAAGACAGGACAGTTGGATTGGATACGGTTTTATCTGCAAAACATGTATTTTTACCGTGTAAAAATCCACAATTAAGGCAATAAAACACATCTGCAACCAATCAGCGTTTATTTGGTTTTGCTATAAGTGAGAAAATGAGATTGTTCTTTCTTACCGTCAATCACACCCAGCTATGCTTGCTATAACAGGATCGTTCTTTCTCTAAGGTTGGATCCCAGCCCTAACAAGCCAACATTCGTTTTCTATCCGAATCAGTACTCCAGTTCCCTTTGGAACCGGTGATGACTTGCGTTGCATTTCCATTCCCGGGGTATCTGCAACCCCCTTACCGAAAAAAAGTATGGTGGGATTGGATTTAAGTAAAAAAAACAATAGTTAATCCCTGCAGCGTGTGGAATCATGCTCAGGGAGATCAGGTTTCCAGGATGTCATAAAAGTCGGATATGAATCCCAAAAATTTAAAATTTGAGAGTGAGTTTTATACCAATTCAGAGATACTTCCGGAGCTGACCGCATACAAGATCCGGGATATTCTGCTGATATCCAGTCTCTATAATATATTCAATATGGAAGAGGGTGGTATTCTTGCGTCTCAGATCAACAATGAATACAAAGGACTCCGACTTGAAAATCCTCCCCGGATTCTTGGGGTTTCTTCCATGGATGACGCCTTGTCGCTCCTGAAGGAGAAAGATTTTGACATGGTGCTCATCGTTCCTCATCTGAATGGTGTTGAGGCTTCTTCGCTGGGATTAAAAATAAAGAAAATCAAGCCGAACATTCCGGTTATTCTGCTGTCTCAAAATACAAGAGAGATAAGCTTACTAACCGGAGACAAACAGCTGGATGGTATTGATGGCATCTACAGGTGGTTCGGGAATCCGGATCTGCTCCTTGCCATTGTTAAAAATAACGAAGATCACAAGAACGTCGAATACGACACCAGGCGGGCCAATGTGAGAGTGGTGGTTTTTGTGGAGGATTCTCCCGATTATTACTCCTACCTGTTACCTATTTTCTATAAAGAGATAGTAAATCAAACCCATGCCCTGATGGAGGTCGGACTAACCGAAAAGCAGAGAGCACTTACTCTACAGCAAAGACCAAAAATACTGCTGGCAAAAAATTATGAAGAGGGACTGGAATTCTGCCTCAAGTACAAATCCTGTCTGTTTTGTCTTGCTTCAGATACAAGAATTCCAAAGGATGGCAAGATCTCTGCCGATTCCGGGTTTCTGCTACTGTCCAAAGTGCAAAAAGAGATCCCCGGGCTTCCCATTTTGATGATGAGTACTGAAGGGGCCAATAGAGAAAGGGCGGAGAAAAACGGATTCATGTTCCTGGATAAAAATTCTCCTAACCTTTTAAAAAGAATACACAACTATTTCCTGGAGTACCTTGGTTTTGGAGATTTTATTTTTCGAATGCCCAATGGTATTGAGGTGGATCGTGCTCCCAATTTTCTGGCGCTGGAAGAAAAGTTAAATATAGTGCCCAATGCCTCGATTGCCTTTCATGCCTCACAACATCACTTTTCCCGCTGGATTATGGCCAGGTCGGAGATATCGCTGGCTTTGAAATTCCGTTCCGTGGATATCTCCGATTTTGAAAACATTGACAGCCTGCGGGAATTCCTCGTTGCCAACATAAATACCCTACGCAGATATCGGCAAAAAGGAGTTGTATCACAGTATAACAAACGACATTTTGATGTGGATGTCAGGGAGTTTGTAAAAATCGGAGATGGCAGTTTAGGAGGTAAAGCCAGGGGATTGGCATTTGTTTCCGATCTTTTCCGACAACACGATGATCTCCAGAAGAGGCATCCTCATATTTCAATCAAGGTTCCTAAAACCCTGGTGATTTGTACCGATCAGTTTGATGCCTTTGTCGGCCGCAATAACCTGCGTTCTCTTTTAAGGCAAGAGTTGAGCGATGATGAGGTGACCGAGAAATTCATCAATGCGAAGATGTCGGAGCCTTTGGTAAAAAACCTCTATTCATATCTAAAACAGGCCACCTATCCATTATCAATAAGATCCTCAAGTCAGATGGAAGACGCCCAGTATCAACCCTATGCCGGTCTCTACCGCACTTATAAAATTCCGAACAATCATCCCATGTTGTCCACAAGACTTGATCAGCTGGTTAAGGCCATCAAACTGGTTTATGCCTCAACCTATTTTCAAGGGCCAAGATCCTTTTCCAAGAGCACAGCTAATCAGCACTCCAAGGAAACCATGGCGGTGATCATCCAGCAGGTGGTTGGGGAGCAATATGGTGATTATTACTACCCTTCCATTTCCGGAATTGCCCAATCGTACAATTATTATCCCTTTGCCAAAATGAAGGCTGAAGAGGGAGTTGTTCACATGGCACTTGGGCTTGGAAAAACGGTCGTGGATGGTGAAAAGTGTATCCGTTTCTCCCCCATATACCCCAATAATATTCCCGAGTTTTCACAGGTTAAGGATATTTTAAAGAACTCCCAGCAATGGTTTTACGCATTAAAGACAAAAAATTATCCATTCGAATTAAACTTTAAAAACCATTCCAATCTGGAAAAAAGGAGTATTTACGACGCGGCCGATGAATATCCTGTTAAACTTTTTTCCAGTACCTACGTACCCGGGGAGGAACGAATCAGAGACACCTGGGATATGGAAGGCCCCAAAGTGCTGACCTTCGCCAGAATCCTTAAATACAACCTGTTTGGAATTCCAGAAGTCTTGCTGGATCTGCTGAAGTTGGGGCAAAAAGGTTTCGGTTGTGCGGTTGAAATAGAGTTTGCAGCCAATATCTATCCGCAGTCAGATCGAAAGATCGATCTCTATTTTCTGCAAATCCGTCCCATGCTTTCTGATGAGGAACATCATAATATCAAAATAGAAAATGAGGATTTGGAGGAGGCTTTTTGCTTTTCTTCACAAGCCCTGGGAAACGGAATCAACAAAAAAATGATGGATATCGTCTATATAAAACCGGATAACTTCAAAAAAAGTGCAACTCAGCAGATCGCTGAAGAGATTGAAAGGATCAACGCCATTCTTGAAAAGGAAGAGCGCACCTATCTCCTGGCAGGCCCGGGCAGATGGGGTGGTTCTGACAGGTGGTTGGGAATCCCGGTAAAATGGCAGCAGATTTCCAGTGTCGGCGCTATTGTTGAGCTTAGAAACAAAAATCTAAATGCTGACCCGTCGCAAGGGTCTCATTTTTTTCACAATATTACCTCAATGGGAATTCATTACATCATGTTGGATGAAATCAACCAGAGAGGTGCGTCCGGATCGAAAGACTTCTTTGACTGGGATTGGGTTGACAGTCTGCCTGCAGTCTCAGAAACCCCTTATATCCGGCATGTTACTTTGGATAAACCGATGATCTTGAAAATAGATGGTCGGACATCCAAATGTGTGATTATGAAACCCTGATCCATTTTTACTCTGGAGCTGAAATACTAAAGATATTTTCTCTTTCCAGAAACGTCTCTTCAACTTGAAGAGACCCTATTCAACTTGTCTAATACAAAAGGAGATTTGTTATGCAAGATGCTATGAAGTTTGTTAAAGATAGAGATCCCGATCAAAAGGAATTTCACCAGGCCGTACAGGAAGTATTGGAATCGGTGCGACCGGTACTGGACAGAAATCCTGAATATGGTCAATCACGCATTATTGAAAGAGTTACAGAACCTGAAAGAGTTATTCAATTCCGTGTTCCCTGGATGGATGATTCAGGACAAGTCCAGGTTAACCGGGGGTTTCGAATTGAAATGAATAGCGCCATTGGTCCCTACAAAGGCGGTCTTCGCTTTCACCCTTCCGTAAACCTGAGTATTTTGAAGTTTCTGGCGTTTGAGCAGGTTTTCAAAAATGCGCTTACTACCCTGCCAATGGGAGGCGGTAAGGGAGGATCAGATTTTGATCCCAAGGGAAAATCCGACAATGAAGTGATGCGCTTCTGCCAGAGTTTTATGTCGGAACTGTTTCGTCACATTGGACCAAATACTGATGTCCCGGCAGGTGATATCGGTGTTGGTGGTCGTGAAATCGGCTTTTTGTTTGGAATGTACAAAAAACTGCGAAATGAATTCACGGGTGTATTAACCGGGAAAAGCATTGCCTGGGGAGGAAGTCTGATTAGGCCTGAAGCAACAGGATACGGGTGTGTCTATTTTGCCAGTGAAATGTTGGCAACAAGGAATGATGATCTGACTGGAAAAGTATGCCTGGTTTCCGGTTCTGGGAATGTAGCCCAGTACACTGTGGAAAAACTGCTGGAAATGGGAGCCAAACCGATCACACTCTCTGATTCATCCGGATATATCTATGATGAAGAGGGTATTGATTCCGATAAACTTGCATTTATTATGAAACTAAAAAACATTAAGCGCGGTAGAATTTCAGAATATGTGGATCAATACCCGGGTGCTGTTTATACTCCCGTTGATAAATCCCTTGACCATAATCCCTTGTGGAATCATAAAGCTGATTGTGCTTTCCCCAGTGCAACGGAGAACGAAGTCAACCATAAGGATGCAACAAACCTGATCAATAATGGAATCAAACTGATTGCCGAGGGTGCAAACATGCCATCCACACCTGATGCTATTAGTCACTATTTAGACAGCAAGATTCTGTACGGTCCGGGAAAAGCAGCAAATGCCGGTGGCGTAGCTGTATCAGGTCTTGAAATGAGCCAGAACAGCATGCGGTTAAACTGGCCCAAAGAGGAAGTAGATAATCGTCTCAAGGAGATCATGAAAAGCATTCATACTGCCTGTATAGGGGCTGCCGAAACTTATGGACAGCCTGGCAATTATGTTGCCGGGGCCAACATCGCCGGCTTCCTCAAAGTTGTCAACGCCATGCAGGATCAGGGACTGGTTTAGTCTTCTCGCAATAAAACACACGCGACTCAGGATAAATCTGTTCAAAGACTTATCCTGAGTCGCGGATTCACCGCTTTCATGCCGGCCGGATCGCCACCAAACTGAGAATAGGCCCAGTAAGTCCTTAATTCAAGGCAAGGTTGCCAAGTAATCTGTTAAAAGAGAGATAAAAAGATCAATCTGCAGAATTATAGACTTAATCTGCGTTTCAACACCAGCATCACCCGCCAGCCCCAGAGTGAGGCACGAACGGCGGGGATGGAAGGGTGTATACACTTGTTAACCCGGTTTACTGATACAGCTCGAATTGAAGAGTATCTGACAATAAACGGAAATGCTTATCCAATGAATATATTGAACTTTCATTTAGGATCGCGTTTTGAGCAATGATCAAATCTGGAATTCCAATTCCGTTTATTCCGTTTTTCAAACAGGTGAATTGAAAATCTTGGATTTGTTGCCAGTCAATTGTCAGGCGCAGTTTTGGGACTTCATTTAAAACTTCAATCAGAGATGTCTGACGCAGAAGTCTTAAATAAGGAACAAGCTCAGTTAAGATGAGATCGTTGATATAAATTATATTGTCATCAATGAGATAGTCCAACTCGTTTGTTTCATCTCCCGATCTGAAATAATCAATCCAGACTGAGGAATCGATGAGTACTTTCATTTACGATCTCTCAATTTATTGAGATCGATATTTAAATTCACTTTTCCTTTATATTTTTTCAATGCTGAGATTTTTGATTTTCTCACCAACTCTTCCAAGGCAATAGTAATGACTTTTGTTTTGGTTTTGATATTTGTTGCTTGCATCGCTTCTTTAAGCAATTCTTCTGATAAATCTAATGTTGTTCTCATAATGCACCTCCTTATGCATATAGTTTCACTTAATTATGCATAATAGGTCAAGGTGATTTCTTTTTGGGGGGTTCTCACGGTAGGAACCTCTGTTACCAGCAGTCCCCTGCACAGACCCGGACGTGCGGTTTTCTCGCATCCGGTTCTTCGGTTGCACTCACTGTCGCGCCGAACGATTGCTTTAAGCCCACACCCTGTGTTGTCGCTGCGTTTCCGTGAATAATAGTTTAGCTACTTCCAATCCCAGAAAAGCAAATCCGCGCTTTTTGCCTGGATGAAACCGGCTAAACCGAATGATTTGTGTTTACTCCTCAACATCATTGCCTCAATAACTGTATACCATTTTGTTGCTGTCTTCACGACAGGAAACCATTGGGGCTTCCCGGATTCTACAGTGCGTCTCTTCTTACATGCCACGGCCTGGGGACTCCGGTGCACCTCCACATCCTTGCCATGACGGATGCTTCCGTGTTGCCTTCGGTGCGCGTTAAAACCCTCGGCGCGATAACGCAGAATTCACCGGTCGCCACACAGATGGTTGACTAATTGATGAACTTACTAAAACCACCTAACTTGAGATCTGCAGCGGCGATATGCAGTCCGGGGTAAACATTTGCTCTGTTCTGCATATTACCAAATACTCTTTACATGATCGTATTTTTGAATATTATCGTCCTTAGTTAAAATGGTCGCATTCTCCTCTCTTGCCGTTGCAACGATGATTTGATCACCTGGGTCATTATGAAAAGGTTGTGGCAATACCGTAGAACGATAAGCGATACTGGGTGAGAGTTCAACCAACCGAAATTTTGGCATTTTTAGTGCTTTTTTCAACCAATCTTCAGGATTACAAGAGATCCCAATCCTTTTCTTTTCAAGAAGCTTACTAAATTCCCAAGGCGAAATCGATGACAACAGAAGTTCACTGTAATTATTGGTATCCAAAATTAACTGCTTTACTTTTTTAGACAGGTTTGAAGGATTCATGTGCCACCAAATCCAAGTATGAGTATCAAGCAAATACTTCATGAACATACCTCCCACATTTCTTCTCCAAGAGGAGCAATAATGTCTTGTTCAAAAACAAGTGTATCTGCAAGTTGACCGGGCTTGGCCACGTTTTCATTGTCCTCAAACGGTAATATTCGGGCAACGGGTTTACCTCTCTTGGTAATTACCAATGACTCGTGATCTTTTGTTATTTGATCAATGATTTTTAAAGCATGCGTTTTAAATTGACTAATTGCCATTGTCTTCATTTTATTAATCTCCCAGTACTGATGGATTTTTTAAAAAGCATTATGACTATGAATAAATTAACATGGTCAATTTAAGTGGTCAATTATACTTATGGCAAAAGCTTATGGAGCAGAACGCGTTTTTTAGCTGCAGACGACACTGAACTTGGACAACACAGTAAAAGGTTGTGAACCATTGGGCAACAATAGGCCACAAAAAGTGCGGGGCTGTCGGCTGCAAAAAAATGTTACGCCCCAATGTTTTCACTGTTTTTCAGCAGCTAGCCAAAACAAGTAAATTTCGGTTGGTTCTATATTTGAGACTCAATAATCGAACCTGTTACTGCCCGCTCTCATCAAGATAAGGAGTGATCCACCTTACTTATTCGGAAAAAAAAGTAGTAATGTTCTCATCCGGATCAAGAACCGAAAATTGTCGAAGATTCCAAGGCGTATCCCAGATAGGTTCTATTATCTCGGCTTTATTATTTTTGATCTTCTTGAAATACCCGTTGATATCATTTATGCCAATATAAACTGAAATAAGCCCGGGACTACCAGTTCTTTTGTTGATGTTTTGAAGAACTAAATAGTCTTTCCGATCCGGCAGGATCTGAGATGATGGCGCGATAGCGAACATAATCTTAGAGTCTGCCATTCTCAGAATACAAAAATTGGCCGCGCTATCGGAGGGTTGCCGATATTCCAAATCAAAGGCGAGCTTTTCAATATAGTATTTCATGATCTTTTCTACGTCATGAGTCCAATAGTGTATCATTATCGCCATTCAAAACCTCAAATTTATCTATTCGATTTTTGTATGATTAAAAGTTTTTCAGCATAACACCATTATAACCGGCTGCTACGCCGGATTACGATTTAAGATGAATCTGCCAAGACTACGTAACTTTTGGTCTGCAGTGGCGATATGCAGTCCGGTTAATAAATTTGGTAGTGAAATCAAATACATTAAACATCGTTTTATCCAGTCGATGCATTGACAAATGTGTAATTACACATTAAAATCAAAATGTATCTCAAAACCTTATTTCACAACTAATTATCAATGACTAAAGCTGGCAAGAAAAACCAGAAGATTAGAAACAATCCCAATAATGTTAAGTTTCAAGACTTTGTTACTTGGCTTGAGGATAATGGCTTTGTTCTTGATAGGATTAGTAGTAGCCACCATATTTTTGTTCACCCTGATATTGACACTCCGATTAATGCCCAGAAGAAGAAAGATGGTAAAGCTAAAGCTTACCAAGTAAGGCAAGCAATCAAGTTGATCGATGGAGAATAGCCATGGAATATACAGTAAAAATCTTTCCTGATCCAGATGGAGAAGGTGATTATATAGCTGAAATTGAAGAGCTCAAAGGTTGTTCTGCATTTGGAGAAACACCTGAAGAAGCACTTCAAGAAATTGAAATTGCCATGAATCTTTGGATTGAGACAGCAAAAAAACATGGAAAACCAATTCCTAAGCCTAAGAGTCAAAAAGCCAATGAGCCAAAAAGACGATTCAATGTCATGTTTCCTGAATCGTTGTTAAAAGATATAGATGAGTACCGTGGCAAACACGCCATGAAAAGATCAGAGTTACTCGCCGCTGCTGCCGAGAAGTACATAACCTCAACTCACTAACACCGTTATAACCGGCCGCTAAACCGGGTTTTACCTTAAGGTAATTTAATCAGGACCTCCCAATTTGAGAACTGCAGCGGCGATAGTCGAGTAGATAAAGGGAACTTCCCCCTAAACCTCTCACAGAACCGTACGTGAATCTCTCAATTCATTTGGAGTCAGTCTCTACAAACCGATTCCGAGGGGCCTATCCTCATCTCTTGCACAGCATCAAAGCTCGGATCCTGCTGATTCTTGCTTTGTTCATGGCACACTGCAGTCCGGTGTAAACATTTGTTCGGTGTCAACCTTCAAATTGCATATATATTTTCCATAAATACAATTTTTTCTTTTAGTAGCCAATTGTCACCTACCCTCACTAATTGGTCTTCGTAGCGGCCAATGGTTATTGTGACGTGATTATTATCTTTGGGGGCTGCTTCTACATCGAGATAAGAATAGGCAGTCGCACTGTCCACTGACATCAATCATTGGGCATGTGATTTTATGGCGAAGATATTTCATTGAAGATCTAAGAGTATTGTCATAATTTGTAATCCATTTTTGAATCTCCTCATGCCCTGTATATTTTCTATTTTCTTCCCAGGTTATGATGAATCTACCTTCTAGGTGGAAGAGATTGACAAAACTATTTATTTGTCCTTGATCCACAGCATGACAAACTCTATAAAGCACCTGCTCAATTTTTTTTATATCACTTTTCATGAGAGTTTCTCATAGATTATTGATGTAAAAGACCATCCCATATGAGACACCGAACACCGTTAAAACTGGCCGCTGCACAAAACTTGATTCTTAGATAGAATTACCAGAATCACCCAACTTGAACTTATCGGCGGCGATCAGCGGTCCGGTTGATAAATTTGTTCTCCGGATTTAAGAAGTCTAATTTGACTCTTCTG
>Ga0180009_10000129_pt1 | contig 122046 bp, 121 predicted proteins | sample OS_PC_MetaG_FD_123537 | JGI IMG/M metagenome (GOLD analysis project Ga0180009, IMG submission 123537) | Groundwater microbial communities from the Aspo Hard Rock Laboratory (HRL) deep subsurface site, Sweden - OS_PC_MetaG | ecosystem: Environmental > Aquatic > Deep subsurface > Groundwater...
CGAATATCTAATTTTCGTTACCGCATATCTTATAAGCGGTTGGAATGTTATATCAAAAGCCTTCAAAAATATTATTAGAGGTAAGGTATTCGATGAAAATTTTCTTATGACTATTGCAACACTTGGAGCGTTTGCAATTGATGAAATGCCGGAAGCAGTAGCTGTAATGCTGTTTTATGTTATCGGAGAATTATTTCAGGATATTGCAGTAAACCGTTCCCGAAAATCTATTAAATCCTTGTTGGAAATAAAGCCGGATTACGCTAATCTAAAATCAAATGGAGAAGTAAAAAAAGTCTCACCAGAAGAAGTGCTAATTGGAGAAGAAATAGTTGTAAAAGCCGGAGAGAAAGTTCCTTTGGACGGGAAAATACTTGAAGGAAATTCATTTTTAGATACTTCTGCCCTAACCGGTGAAAGCGTTCCAAGAAAAGTTAAAGAAAAAGATGTTGTATTAGCAGGAATGATAAATCAATCCGGGTTGCTAACTATTAGAGTTACAAAGTTATTTAGTGAATCATCTATCTCAAGAATTCTTGAGCTTGTTGAAAATGCTACATCTAAGAAAGCTGAGACTGAAAAATTTATTACAACATTTGCTAAGTACTATACACCGGTTGTTGTGTTCGGCGCAATACTATTAGCAGTATTGCCTCCACTTTTGTTTTCCGGACAATTATTCAGCGATTGGGTTTACAGAGCATTAGTTGTGCTGGTTATTTCGTGCCCTTGTGCATTAGTGATTAGTATTCCTCTCGGATATTTCGGCGGGATTGGCGGAGCTTCAAAAAAAGGCATTCTTGTAAAAGGCTCAAATTTTCTTGATGCTTTAACTCAGGTAAAAACAGTTGTGTTTGATAAAACCGGAACATTAACAAAAGGTGAATTCAAAGTTTCGGAAATAGTAACTTCAAACGGTTTTAGCAAAGAACAAATAATTGATTATGCCGCACACGCTGAAGCAAACTCCAATCACCCTATTGCAAAATCAATACTTGAAGCATATAAATTTGAAATAGATAATTCCAGGATAAATGATGTTTCCGAAATATCAGGACACGGAATAAAAGTAAATATTGATGGGAAATTAATATTTGCAGGAAATGACAAACTTCTTCATAAAGAAAAAATAGAACACAAAATTTGTGATGTGGAAGGAACTGTGGTTCATATTGCAGTTGATACGGAATATGCAGGCTACATTATTATTTCAGATAGTTTAAAAGATGATTCAATAGCTGCAATTAGAAATTTGAGGGATAAAGGAATAAATACTATAATGCTTACGGGCGATAATAAATCGACTACAGAAGTCTTTGCTAAAAAATTAGGTATAAATAAATATTACCATGATTTATTACCGGAAAATAAAGTCGAACACATCGAAAAATTACTGAGCAGCGATAGCAAAAATAAAGTAGCTTTTGTTGGAGACGGAATAAATGATGCGCCGGTCTTAGCTCGTGCAGATGTTGGAATAGCAATGGGCGCACTTGGTTCCGATGCAGCAATTGAAACTGCAGATGTTGTATTGATGACAGACTCCCCTTCTAAAGTTGCTGAGGCAATTGATGTTGCAAATAAAACAAGAAAAATTGTATGGCAAAATATTCTTTTTGCTCTTGGTGTTAAATCAATCTTTATAATATTAGGAATATTCGGGATAGCAACAATGTGGGAAGCAGTTTTCGGAGATATGGGGGTGGCTGTTCTAGCTATTTTGAATGCGACAAGGGTTTTAAAGTAACAATAAAACGTAATATAAATGAAACAATATAAATTATTAAACATATTCACGATCTTTCTAGGGGTTCTTTCTATAGTGTTAATAATCGCTTTAGGGTGGTTTACATATAGGAACTATGACCGCGAAAGATCATTAATGCAAGATCTACTTTTGCAAGAGGGAAAATTAATTATCACATCATTACAAGCCCAATCTAAGGCGGGTTTTATTATTAATCATGAACAATTCGGAAAATATGTTGAAGAGTTGAAGTCTTCTCCTTTTGTAAAGGATATACAAATATATGATAAAGAGAAAAAAATATTAATAGGAAACAAATCATATCCCAAAGATTTTAACAACACTAATTTTGATCAAGGGCACCAGGACATAAGCCAAGATAGTAAAGAGAACTATATTTTTACTTTTGTGTCCAGCATGAGTGTACCATACGATATTTTCACTGAGGAAGATCTCGATATTGAAAGATCGGGATTAAGCTATATAGTTGTTATAGAATTATTTGCTAACAAATTTTATGAAGCCCAGGCTGAAGATATAAGAAGGGCTTTTGGTACAAGCATACTTCTACTTATAATTGGGCTGGCATCTGTCTATTTTATTTTTGTTATTAGGCGTTACTACTCCTTGAACATCTCTTTGCAAAATGTCCAGGAATACATCTCTAATGTTATCCAAAGTATGCCAAACGGATTAATATCGTTAGATAGAACCGGTAAAGTAGAAACTATAAATAGAACTGCTTTGAGATTATTGAAATTAGAAAATACAGAACCCATAGGTAAAAAGATTCAAGATATTGTTCCAAATTGCGAAACTGATATGGTAATGAATTTTGAGAGCGATAAATTAGAACAACAAATAGAATGTCATCTTAAAGACGGTAGTTCTATCCCCTTAAACATTATATCAAGTAAGATCAATGATGAGAAAAATAAAACTATTGGAACTGTTATTATATTGAGCGACCTAAGGGAACTTAAATCATTGGAAAAAGCGGTAGAGAGATCCGAAAGGCTGGCTAGCTTAGGAAGAATGGCTGCAGGCATTGCTCACGAAATTCGTAATCCTTTAAGTTCAATTAAAGGATTTGCAATGTATCTGCGCAATAAGTTCGACGTGAGTTCGGAAAATTGGGAATATGCTTCCGTGATGATGAATGAAGTGGACAGGCTAAACCGTGTCATACAAGATTTATTAAACTTTGCGAAACCGTATGAACCCAAATTGCATCCTATTGAAATAGAAAAAATAATTAACCATTCATTAAAGTTAGTTGAATCAGAATTAACTGAGAAAAAGGTACATGTTAAATTAGAGAATAATGATAATATTAAACCGGTGTTAGCTGATGACGATTTGTTAACTCAAGTATTCTTAAATCTGTTCCTCAATGCGATAGATGCATTGTATGAAGCCGGTATATTAAAAATTTTATTTTCTGAAGATAAAGACTTTATAATTGTTGAAGTTTCCGACAATGGCAAAGGGATAAAACAGGACGACATACCCAAAATATTCGACCCCTTTTTTACATCAAAGCAAGGTGGAACCGGATTGGGTTTGGCTATTGTTTACAGGATAATAGAAAATCACAATGGTGAAATAGGTGTGTTAAGTGATGCGGGGAAAGGAACAACATTTATTATTAAATTACCCAAAAGAGCAAAAAATTATGACGAGTAATAAAAAGAAAAAAATTCTTTTAGTTGATGATGATCAGTCGCATCGTTTAATGTTAAAAGTGAACATGACTGATAAGGGGTATGAAATCTTCGAGGCTGAGGATGGAGATGAGGCTATTGAACTTGTTATGAAAGATTTTTTTGATCTTATTATTATGGATATCAAGATGAAAAATGTTGATGGTATCACTGCCCTTAAGCACATAAAAGATTTAAGTCCCTCAATACCTGTGATGATAATGACAGCCCATTCTTCCGTTAAAACAGCGGTTGAAGCACTTAAATTAGGCGCAACCGAATACTTTGTAAAACCTCTGGATATGGATGCAGTTTGCCACTCAGTTGTAAAAACTTTTGATTATTTAGAATTGCAAACTGAAAACAAAACACTTAAGGAACGTTTGAAGAAAGAATTTGAGATTTCTTCAATTATTGGGAAAAGTAAATCTATGAGAGATTTATTTGAAGTACTTGCTTTATCCGCACCCAGTGATGCTACAATATTAATTTTGGGTGAAAGTGGTACTGGTAAAGAATTAATTGCTAATGCAGTCCACAATAATAGTTACAAGAAAGATAAACCATTTGTGAAAATCAATTGTGCGGCTTTGCCGGAAAACTTATTGGAAAGTGAATTATTCGGCCATGAAAAAGGAGCTTTTACTGGTGCAGTAACAAAAAGACAGGGTCGATTTGAATTAGCCGATGGCGGAACCCTTTTTCTTGACGAGATTGGAGATATGACACTTTCTACACAAGCAAAAATTTTACGAGTTTTACAGGAAGGTGAATTTGAACGTGTGGGCGGTGATAAAACCATAAAAGTTGATGTACGAATTATCGCCGCCACTAATAAAGATTTGGAATTAGAAGTTGATGAAGGAAATTTTCGCAAAGATCTTTTTTTTAGATTAAGCGTTGTCCCCATTACTTTACCGCCATTACGAAAAAGGAAGCAAGATATTCCCTTATTAGCCGAACATTTTTTAAAAAGATATACTGAAAAAAATAATAGATTGATTCGCGGTTTTACTCCGGAGGCAATAGATAAAATAGTGCGGTATGATTGGCCAGGTAATGTAAGAGAATTGGAAAACGTGATCGAACGAACAGTTATTATGTCCCGTGAAAATATGATCAACCCTGAAACTCTCCCTTTTTCGTTAAAAAACTCTGCTAAGGCAGATAATGGTACAGACGTTATGCCGGGACGCTCTATCAAAGAGGTAGAAAAAGAACTAATCATTAACACACTTGCTAATACTGATAACAATATTACTCATACGGCAGAATTACTCGGTATTTCGAGGAGAACCTTGTATAATAAGATCAAGGAATACGGTATAGAAGTGTGAAATTTTTTCCCGTTAAATTAAAGATTGTAAAATTACTGCACACTCCGATTTAGATAGCTTTCAAAATCTATTTTCTTCTCAGCCTCTTTTTAAGTAGCATTTATAATCCAAGTGGAAAGATCTTGACAATACGGTCAAAATTCTTAAAGAAAGAATACACTCGCCTTAATTAAATCAGACCTTTTGTTTCTGGCACATATCTTGTTACATCTATTACAAAACTAAAAAAAATGGATACAAAAATGTATTGTACAGAATGGGGATTTGGATTCGGAAACTTTTGGCACCTCGGCAATTTGCTCTTTATAGTACTTCTAATTGCGGGTGTAGGATTCATGTTATTTCGGTTAGTTACAATCACCGGAAGTAAAACCAATGGCAGATCAGTTATAACTAATTATTTTCACTCGAATAGGTCGAATCAAAATTGTCCGGAGTGTAAAGCACATATAGAGGAAACGTATTTACGTTGCCCCGAATGTAATTTTAAATTAAAAGACAACTGTCCATCTTGCGGCAAAATTGTTAAATCCAGGTGGCATGTTTGTCCATATTGTGAAACAAATTTGAAATAAACAAATTAATCAATAAACAAAAGGTGTATGTCATGTTAAACAAAAAGAAATACTTTCTAACAATATCATTAATAGTCACAGGAATAATATTGTTTTCAACAGCTGTATTCGCACAAGGATACTGGAATAGTAACAATGATTATAATTTAGGCTGGTGGAACAACAATGTTCCAAGTCAATATCAAATGCAGCCGGATCAGATAGAAGAAATGAATGATCTTAAGATAGAATATGACCAAAAGATTATCCCGTTACAAAATGAATTACGAGCATTAAGAACCGAAATGAGAGGATATATGAATCGCACAGATTTTGATCCGAGTCAAGTTAAAGATTATAGAAATCAAATAAGAGGCATTCAAGATCAAATTGCTGACTATCGATTGGACTACAGAAAAAATATGAACAATCTTCTAACGGATAATCAAAGAATATATTTCAACAACTCTTCAAACGGTTGGTGGGATGGCTTTTATGACAGATGTGATTGGAATTACGCGTATATGGATTATGATAATGACTATTATTACGATGATTGGTCAAATAGAAATAGAGGACACGGTTGCTGGAGATAATTGTTTGAATATTTAATATTAAGAGGAATTACATTGGAAAAAACTATTTATGGATTCACTAAGACAGTGAATTTGACTTACCAACAAACAATTGAAAAAGTCACAGAAGAATTAAAGAATGAAGGTTTTGGCGTCTTAACTGAAATTGACGTTAAAGAAACATTAAAGAAAAAGTTAGATGTGGATTTCAAGCCATACAAAATCCTTGGGGCCTGCAACCCGCCGTTTGCTTATAAAGCACTTCAGGAAGAAGAACAAATAGGGCTAATGTTGCCGTGTAATGTTATTGTTTATGTTAATGACGAATCAAAAACTGTTTTAGCAGCCGTAGACCCTGTTGCTTCAATGCAGGCAATTGATAATCAAAATCTATTGAAAATTGCAGATCAAATTAAAAATAAATTAAAATCAGTAATCGAACGAGTATAAAATAATACCGGATAAAATTAATTATAAAAATATGGAGATAACTAATATGAAACTCTTTCACAGATACTTAGCTGTATTTACCTTTATGCTTTTGATGTATTCAAGTCAAATATTTGCCCAAGGCTGGGGCGGCGGTGGCTGGAATCATCAGGATACTTTGACTAGTGTTACCGTAACAGGTACCGCTATTATTGATTCAACCATGATGTATCCAATGTATTATTTGGATGAGGATGGCGATGGTCTTGCAGATTATCACTTAAATTTCGGACCTTATTGGTATCAGCCGGACAGCAGTAATGCAGTAAAACCTAATCATGGTGATGTAATTACTATTTTAGGCGGACAGGAGAATAACAACTATATGAACTTTACCACAATTATTGTATATGAAATTAACGGAGAATTCTGGCGCGATCCGATTATCCCTTTCTGGAACAATATGGGCGGACATTCTCATGCCGGTGGTCATCATCAGGGTAACTGTAACGGGTTTGCATATGGATGGAATAATGATACGCTTGTTGATACTACACTCAGCGGTACTGCCCTTGTTGATACAACATTTTTCATGAACCACTACTACTTGGATACAGATAACGACCAACAACCGGATTATTCTTTAAATTTTGGACCGCCCTGGTATGAACCGGCTTCAGGAGCAGCAAGACCCAATAATGGAGAAACCATATCAATAGCAGGTAAACAATTTAGCAGCTATACGTTCCCTATGGTGATTGTATATGAAATAAACGGATTGGAATGGAGAGATTCATCTTCAATTGGAGATCAATTCGGAGGAGGATGGTTCCATAAAAATATGTCTGCCGGAAGAAAAATATATTCCCCATTTGATATGCAGGATTGGATGCAAATAAATCCCGGCTGGAATACCTGGGGAGGAATGGGCGGCATGGGAGGAATGATGATGTATGATTCCTTGTTTGGTCAAATGCTGGAAGTATTCCCACAGAATATACCCTTCGCCGATAATGAAAACCTATTTGCCGGTTATGAAATTGGGGTGTTCTCACCCAACGGAAATAACGGCATGTGGGGAGGCAATAATGGCATGTGGGGTAACGGCGGATGCGGCGGAATGATGAATTTTGGTTCTAACATTAATTATCAGCTTCATTACAATGATATTCAAGTTCAGGGTTATGGTATAGATGAAAATTCGATACAAGTGAAATATTGGAGTGACCAGACAAATAGCTGGGAACAAATAAACAATGCTGTTTTGGATAAAACAAATAATACAATCAATTTTCCAATTAGCAGTGCAAGCAACTTTGTTATTTTAACTGCAGATCAAACCCAGGTTACCGGGGTTGAAGAAAACTCGAATTCAATTGTTAATGATTTCAGATTGGAACAAAACTATCCAAATCCGTTCAATCCAAGTACCCAAATTGAATTTGTTTTAAACAATAGCAGTAATGTTAAATTAAATATCTACAATGCACTTGGGCAATTGATAACTACTCTGATAAACTCAAACCTCGAAGCCGGAGCTCATTCTGTAAAATTTGATGCCACCGGTTTGTCATCAGGTATTTATTTTTACCAATTGCAGGCTGATGGTGTTAACTTAGTAAAAAAGATGAATTTAATGAAATAAAGGTCTTTTCAAATTTTTATTACGTAAAGCCGATGGATAATATCTATCGGCTTTTTTATAGATGTCATAAATTTATTTATCTTCAAAATCTTAAAGTGTAAAAAGTATTGTTACTATACATGACATCAATAAAAAAACAGCGGCAAAAAACTTCTCTAAAGAAATGGAAAGTGACAAACGTTATAACGAACTGTTCCACTAAAGGAAAGTGCAACATATTAGAGTCCCTGCGAAATAAGAAACTAAAGCAATAGATAGTCCTATCGCGTTAGCGAAAAAATTTCAAACATAAGTTAAGTTATAGATATTGCTGGGAGAACAAGAGCAATTGTCTGGCAGAATATTTTTTTTGCTCTCGGTGTTAAATTAATTTTTATTATTCTCGGCATTTTCGGGATAGCAACAGTGTGGGAGGCAGTGTTTGGGGATATGGGAGTTGCAGTAATTGCGATATTGAATGCTATGAGAGTGATAAGAACTTGAAAATCGAAAATTTAACCAAACCACTTACTCCCAAATTATATAAAGTGGGATATTATTTATACCCTATACAATAGTTACGTTTCTGATAATAATATTTGGGTAAAGTAAGAATATCTCTGGGTTTTATTCGATTCATTCAGTCTTTTCCAAATAATTTTTAAATCATTGCACAATCAATTTGCCTCTTAACATTCCCATTCCGCATTGAAAACTATATTCTCCGGGTTTATCTATTTGCAGTTCTACTGGTATGGATTTAAAAGGTGTCAGTTCAGCTTGTTTTTGGAGATCGGGAAATATCACCTGTTCGGAACATGCCGCAGTCTCTTCTCTTATAAAATTTAACTTAATAGGTTTGCCGGCTTCGAAAAGTAATACGTCAGGCGTGTAGCCGCCTTTAACCGTTATAACTGCTTCTTGGAAACCTCCGGCTGAAGTCTCAATTTTAACTACCCTCTTTTCAGAGAACCAAAAGTACCATGCTACCCATGACGATAGACTTATTCCGCCGATTATTACCAGTATTTGATCGAGTGTCATTTTATTTTTCCTTTCTTAATTCTTGCTTTTAAAGTTTTGTTGCCTGATATATTCTTAGTATCCAGAATCAAGCATCCATCCTAAAATTTCGGTTTAAATCTTCTTAAACGATTTGCATTAGTTACAACCGTGACTGAGCTGAAAGCCATTGCAGCACCCGCGAGCATAGGGGAGAGTAGGAGTCCAAAGAATGGATACAGTAATCCCGCTGCAATTGGCAAACCAAGTCCGTTATAAAAGAATGCGCCGAAAAGATTCTGTTTAATATTTTTCATAGTAGCCTTCGAAAGTTGAATAGCAAGCACTACTCCTTCAAGGCTGCCCTTAATTAAAGTAATGTCAGAAGCTTCAATTGCAACGTCTGTTCCGGTTCCAATCGCAAGTCCAATGTCAGCTTGTGCAAGTGCAGGCGCGTCATTTATTCCATCGCCAACCATCGCAACAATTTTGCCTTCATTTTGAAGCTTCTGAACATTAAATGCTTTATCCTCAGGCAGTACTTCTGATAAAACTCTACTAATTCCTACCTGTTTTCCAATTGCGTTTGCTGTCCTTGAGTTATCTCCTGTTATCATAACAACTTCAAGTCCCATGCTTTTTAGTTTCTCTATAGCATTTGCTGAATCAGGTTTTATTACATCTGCGACCGCTATGATACCGGCAGCTATTCCATCAATGGCAACAAACATTGGAGTTTTACCTTTATCCGCTAATTCGCTGCTTTTGAATTCAAGGCTATCTAATTTGATCGAATATTTCTTCATCATTTTCAGATTACCCAAGAGCACCTTTCTGTCATTAACTTTTGCTTCAACGCCGTGACCCGGAACAGCATTAAAATCGTGTGCATTTGACAGGTTAAATTCTTTATCCTGTGCAGCTTTTATGATTGCTTCACCGAGAGGGTGCTCTGAGGATTTCTCAACACTGGCGCTTAATGTAAGTATTTCTTCTTCAGTAAAACCATTCCAGGTTATAATATCTGTTAGAGATGGTTTGCCTTCCGTGATCGTACCCGTTTTATCGAGTACAATCGTATTTAATTTTTGCGCGGTTTCCAATGCGTCGCCGCTTCTAATTAATATTCCATTCTCAGCTCCTTTGCCAACACCAACCATAAGAGATATCGGGGTAGCCAATCCAAGGGCACAAGGACAGGCAATAACAAGCACTGTTACAAATACTATCAATGCATAAATAAGATTAGGTACCGGTCCGAAAACATACCATACAACAAACGAAAAAATAGCTGCGATGATTACAGAGGGAACAAAATAACCGGCCACTTTGTCAACAATCTTCTGAATAGGAGCTTTGGAACTTTGTGCCTGTTCAACCATTTGGATAATCTGAGAAAGGGCGGTATCTTTTCCAACTTTTATAGCCTTGAATTTGAATGAGCCTGTTTTATTTATTGTAGCGCCTATTATTTCGTCACCTGTATGTTTTTCAACAGGAATAGACTCACCAGTTATCATGGACTCATCAATAGATGAAGAACCTTCGACTATGACTCCATCTACAGGTACTTTTTCACCTGGTCTGACAATCACAACATCTTCAAGAACAACTTCCTCTACAGGTATGTCCACTTCCTTGCCATCGCGAATAATACGGGCGGTTTTAGCTTGTAGGCCGATGAGTTTCTTTATTGCTTCTGAGCTTTTGCCTTTAGCTCTAATTTCCAATGCCATACCTAAAACAACCAGGGCAATCACAACAAAAATTACATCATAAAATTGATCCGCCAATACAGCTTCAGGAAATATGCCGGGGAAGTATGTTGCTACTGCTGAGTATAGCCAGGCTGATGAAACACCTGTAGCAATAAGTGTATGCATATTAGCAGACCTGTTCTTGAAAGCCGCCCACGCTCCGGTATAAAATTGAGAGCCTGACCAAAACATTACCGGAAGACTTAAAAGGCTCATGACAATCCATATATATTTTAATACAGGGGAACCCATCTGAAATTGTTCAGGTAAGTTCCAGACAGTAGGATAACTGAAGAACATAACTGGGAGAGCTAAAATACCTGCGAATATAAATTTTTTCATCAGTGTTTTGTATTCTTTGTCCCTTGCAGCCTGATTGTCGTCAACTTCATTGGTATCATCTTCATGTAACTTTCCTTGTTCTAATTTGGTTTCGTTACTCGATTTATAAAAAGTCAGGTAACCAAGATTTTCAATTTCTTTTCTTAGTTCATCTGCGTTAATAAATCCGGGTAGATATTTTATAGATGCGGAACCGCTTGCCAGATTAACATTTGCATCAATAACCCCGTTTTTCTTTTTTAGTCCATCTTCAATATTTGTGACACATGATCCACAGTGCATTCCACTAATACCGATTTTTAAAGTATCAAATCCAACGGTATAGCCGCCTGACTTTATAATATCAATGATCTCATTAGTAGTTATATCTTTATTATTGAAAGTGACATGAGCCTTACTTGTAGCATAATTAACATGTGCCTTTTTTATGCCTCTTTGTATCTTTAAACTGTTCTCAATATTTGCAACACATGTAGCACATTGAAGACCATTGATATTTAACTCAATATTTTCTATTCCATAATTAGTTGTTCTATATGTATTCTGTTCAGCATAGTCTAAATTAATATATGAAGCCGGGTCTATCGCAAATTTGTTGATACATTGAATGGAACAAAATTCATATCGTTTACCGTTTAAGTCAAGCCAGTACTTCGAGGGAGTTTTAACTTCCATTCCACATACGGGATCATGTGCCATTTTAAATCTCCTTGTTACGTTTGTTTAAAAGGGTCTTGTTCAAATATTCTATCCATTCTATATTTTCCTTCAACTGGATTACCTTCTTTTGTAATTTGTTTTCTTTAACGGCTGAATATTATTCTTAATTGAATTTGAGTTATCAAGTTTTGTTTTGTTCGGTTCAATAGATCTCTCTTGAATATTTTCTAATCCAATTGGAACAGGAGTAGCTTTATCAATATTATCATTTAGTTTTTGCAGCATTTCGTTTCTCATATCATTGTCAGCAGCAATTTTATCTATACATTTACTCATTTGAGTGCATTTGTCAATGTCCGTTGTTTCCTTCTTCTCAACCTGTTTTTTCATCTTTCTCTCAAATGATTTTTTCTGCGCATCTACCTGGGTTGTAGTTGCCAATATCAGACCTATCAACAGTACCGGGAATATTATTTTTTTTAGCATTTCGTCCTCCGTTTTAAAGTGTCGATATATTATCTCAATCAACGTGCCAAATAGAGATGTTGATTTTTATCCTATTTGATTATGTTGTGTACTTTGCTGATTTAAAAAACTTTAAAGTTTTTAAATATCTTTCTATTTATTGGAATAACACTTGACTCCGTAGTATGGTACGGATATTATATTTGGGGTAATTGAAAAAGGATTTCTAAATGGAGCTTTTTAAAGTTGGTGAAATAGCCAAAGAAGTCGGTATAAATGTAGAAACATTGCGCTATTATGAAAAAATAAAACTAATGCCGAAACCCAAAAGAATAGAATCAAGGTACCGCATTTATGATGTCTCTGATTTAAGAAGGCTTAGGTTCATAGTTAGAGCAAAAGAGCTTGGTTTTACTCTAAAAGAAATCCATGAGTTATTAAGTCTTAAGATTGAAAAATCTTCGACATGCGGCGACGTTAAGCATATCGCGGAACATAAACTCGATGATATTAAAAAAAGAATCAGTGATCTAAATAGCATGCAAAATATTTTAGAAAAACTTATTGATCAATGTACAAATGAAGAATTATCAACAGATGTATGCCCGATACTTGAAGTAATTGATGAAAAATTTCAGTAATAAGGAAGGAGGTGAATTGGGATGAAACGGAAACTATTCTTTATTCTTGGAATATTAGGAATAGCAATAACCTCTTTTGCATTTACAGCCACAAACTCTAATACACATTGTCCTCTCAGAGGGACACAAGAGTGCTCCGAATATCCGGCTTGCTGTGAATAATGGTATAGATATTAGGTTTGGAATAGCATTCCAAATCTTATGTTGTTTAAACGGAGAAGTATAAAACTGGAGACAAATTTATTGTGAAATCAAGTAATCTTTTTAGAAATGCCGGCATTGTTACTGCCCTACTCGCATCTTTATGCTGCATAACGCCTGTGCTTGCAGTACTGGTAGGCATTGGCAGTATTGCATTGTCTTTTTCTTTTCTTGAACCTTTTCGTCCTTACTTAATAGCATTTACAATAATAGTTCTTGGTTATGCTTTCTATGACGTTTACAAACCTAAAAAGCAAACCGGGGTTGAGTGCGATTGCTTAACTGAAGAAAATGAAAGCAAAAAAAGATTTATAAATTCTGGAACATCCCGTCTTTTGCGGGAAAAAGCATTCTTATGGGTTGTAGCCGGAATTACTGTCGTTTTGTTATCATTTCCATATTATTCTAAGTTTATTTTCCCTAATTCACAAAATAACGGAATTACTAATTCAACTCATATTATGGAAGTAAAATTAGAAATCGAAGGAATGTCGTGCCCAAGTTGCGAACACTCGGTTGATTATGCACTCAAATCGGAAGTGGGGGTATTGAGCGTGACTTCTTCGTACGCAGCAGGAACAGCTTATGTTCAATATGATGATGTAAAAATTAAACCTCTACAATTGAAAAAAGCAATAGAAGAAAAAGTTGGATACAAAGTGAAAAAATATGAGGTTCTATATGAGCACTAAAATTAAAATTGACATACAATATTTTGAAGGATGTCCCAATTCTTCAAAATTAATTAAAAGCGTGAAAAAAGCTATAACAGGGTATGAAGATAAAATTGATTACAGGGAAGTTTTAGTGGAGGATAATGAAACAGCAAAAGAAGTCAAATTCAGAGGTTCGCCAACAGTTCTGATTAATGGTAAAGATTTACTTAATGAACCGGAACCTGAGCGACCCGCGATGATGTGCAGGTATTATCAAAACGGGTTGCCTTCAGAAAAGACGATAAAAAGTCATTTGAAAAATCTTTTACATTAATATAGATAGTAATTCATTTCATTAAATAGAAACGGATATTGGTACGATTCCTAATGTTTAATCACTATCATAATACCTTCTAAATATAATCTACTACACTTTTAAGAGTTTTGCGTTTATAGCGACAATCACAGTACTAAGAGACATAAATACAGCTCCTACAGCAGGACTTAAAACAATTCCATATGAAAATAAAACACCTGCCGCTAACGGTATTGCTATAACATTATAACCAGTTGCCCAGATTAAGTTTTGTATCATTTTGTTATATGTAGCTTTTGCAAACTTAATAAGAGAAACTACATCTTTAGGATTACTTCTTACTAATATAATATCGGCGGTTTCAACAGCCACATCGGTTCCAGCACCGATGGCTATTCCAATATTAGCCTGGGCAAGAGCAGGAGCATCGTTAACTCCGTCACCGGTCATTGCTACAACCATTCCTCGACCTTGCACCTCTTTAACTTTCTCAGATTTCTTATCGGGTAGCACTTCAGCGAAATAATCATCAAGTCCAAGTTGATCTGCAACCCATTTAGCGACCTGCTTGTTATCACCGGTAAGCATCATTGTTTTTATGCCCATTTCTTTTAGCTGTTTAATTGCTTCCTTGGATTCTTCACGGATTATATCGGCAAGCGCAAACGATGCTGTTAATTTATTATCCACTAAAAGATGGACGACAGTTTTTCCTTCACCGGAAAGTTTGTTTATTTTTTCTTCATCTTTAACTTTAATATTATGCTCTTTTAAATAACCCGGACTAACAACCTTTACATCATTCCCTTTGACTTTTCCTTCAGCGCCTTTGCCTGGAATTGAATTAAATTCTTTCAACTCATACTTTTCTTCAGATGATTTTACTATTCCCGACGCTATAGGATGCTCAGATTCCGATTCTACAGTAGCAGCTAATTTTAATGCTTCTTTTTCATCAATATTATTGTCGAAAAGAATTGTATCGGTCACACCAAATTCACCTTTGGTAAGTGTACCGGTTTTATCAAAAATAATTGCTTGAATATTTCGGGCATTTTCAAAGGCAGTTCGGTTTCTAATTAGTAATCCGTGTTTTGCAGAAAGTGCTGTTGAGACTGCAACTACAAGAGGGATTGCCAGGCCAAGCGCATGCGGACAGGTAATAACCATAACAGTTACAGTTCTTGTAAGCGCAAAATTAAAACTTTGCCCTGTAAACATAAGCCAAGAAAACATAGTTACAGCTCCGGCAGTTATTGCTATTATTGTAAGCCAGAATGCTGCTTTGTTAGCGAGGTTTTGAGTTTTTGACTTACTCTCTTGAGCCTCCTTCACCATCTTAACAACCTGCGATAGGAAAGTCTCATCGCCGGTTTTTTCTACAACTATTTTTAATGAACCCTCACCATTAATTGAGCCTCCGATCACTTCATCGCCTTCACCTTTAGAAACCGGTTTGGATTCGCCTGTTATCATTGCTTCATTTATAGATGTTTTACCTTCAAAAATCCTTCCGTCTGCCGGAATTTTTTCGCCTGGTTTGATTAAGAGTTTATCTTGATGTTTAAGTTTTGCTACAGACACATCAACAACATCTCCGTTATCTTTTATCTGATGAGCTTCATCCGGCATAAGTTTAGCAAGTTCCTCCAGTGCTTTGGAAGCACCCATCACGGAGCGCATTTCAATCCAATGACCGAGAAGCATAATATCGATAAGTGTCGCGAGCTCCCAGAAAAATACTTCGCCTCTTACGCCAAAAACAACTGCCGCACTGTAAAAATACGCTACTGAAATTGCAAGAGCTATCAGTGTCATCATTCCCGGCTGTTTCTTTTTTAATTCATCAATAAGTCCTTTTAAAAAAGGATAACCGCCGTAGAAAAATACAAATGATGATAAAGCAAAAAGAAGATACAGATCCCCTGTAAAGTTGAGTGAATCTTTTAGACCGATTAGTTCCTGGATGAGAGGGGAAAGAAGAAGAATAGGAATAGTAAATATTAACGAAATCCAAAATCGTTTTTTAAAATCTTCTACCATATGAGCATGATGATCATGATGGTTGTGCTTCCCATTAGCTTTGTGATCGTGATGTTTCATATCATCATGATTGTGTTTGTGGAGATCATGTTTATGACTATCGTTGTGATGTTCCATATGATTATCCTATTGTGAAAATTTGTTATTCAATATCTGATTTGATTTTATCAAATTCTTCTTTAGATATTTCTCCGCGGGCATATCTTTTCTTTAAGATGTCGAGCGGGTTTTCGTTTGATTGAATACTTTGATTATTGTTTTTCTGATTTGTTAATCGAATTATGAGATATGCAATTAATCCAATAATTACAATCCAGAAAATCCAGCCGAACCACATACCTCCCATAAAAAATCCATCATGAAACATTTAGATACTCCGTCGTTTTTATAATAAAATGTGAAATTATATATTAAAAGCAAACATGAAAATTATAAACTAATCCTAAACAGATTATATATTAAGAGTTTTTTTATGAAAAAGTCTTACTTATTCTAATAAGCAAGATGGCAGTTATAGTACCAAATAATGCCCCATCAATAAACGAAAATAGGAATGCAGAAATATTGGTTTTTATTTCGATATTTAGTAATGACGCGGTAAAAAAGATAAATTCATTATTGAACATTACCTGCATCCCATGTAAGGCAGAAAGAAATAGGTAGATAGCTCCCCAAGTTAAACCATAAATGCCTGCTGAAATTAATATAATTGCAATCTCTTTAATTCTTGACATCTTAAGCATCTCTTAGAACTATTTGTTAAATGCGCTCTCTGAATACAGGCTAATACTAATGCTTCTTTTTACTGTGGGAATGACTTCCATGGCAACCTCCCATCCCGTGTCCATTACCTCTGTGCATTAAGAACATTATTGCAGCAAAGATTATTATATAAATGATCGTATCCCACATCATCTCATCTTCTGTTTTTGAGTATTACACATATACTGTATTTGAATAAAACAATTTTCATACCAGCAATAACTATGATTTATTGAACAAAATAGGCAAGTAAATCAGAATAAGAGTAAATTATTTTAAAGATTTTTAAGAACACTAAAAATTTCTGAATCAAATTATACTTCTGATTAATATTCCTTGATAATAGATAACCCAATTGCAGATAAAACTATTATTATTCCAATAATTTCAAAAGTCTGTAAAGTTTCACCAAACGAAATAAAAGCAAAGAGCAATCCGAATACGGGAATCAGAAATAGATACAATGATAATTTGCCAGCATCATATCTTTGGAGAAGCCAGAACCAGATAATAGTGTTAAGGGCAGTGCCAACTAAGCCTAAAAATATTAATAAACTTATAAAGATACCTGTCAATGAAATGTTACTGACTGGTTCGTAGAAGAAAGAAATTGCTAAGAGTGGGAGGCTTCCTACAATGAGTTGCCATCCTGTAAATGAAATAAGATTGTTCTCAGGGTTGAGACGTTTTAATACGATTGCAGTAATTGCAGCTCCCAGGGAGGTACCTGTAGCAAACAAAGCTCCAAGGAATGCATTCGGATTTTCGGCTAAAAATGCTTGTGCAGATATGAAAACGATTCCAGTTATTCCTAAAATTAAAGTTATTATTTTTACATGTGTGATTTTTTCTTTAAGAAACATGGCTGCTAATAAAATTATAATTAGTGGTTGTGTGTTCCCAAGAACCGAGGCAATTCCAGCTCCGGTAAATTCAGGACTTGAAAACATAAACCCAAAGGTTATCGTTGTTGATACAACAGCTACAGGGAAAATCCATTTAATTAAATCAGGTCGAGGCAAGATAGGCTTTTTCAGAATGATGAGTAATAAGATTAGTGAAATGCCTCCAAGAAAAGTTCTTAAACCTGCAAAGAGAAGGGGAGGAGAATACTCCAATCCTGTTTTAATTGCAGTATAACATAATGATGCTGTAAATGTAAAGAATAGCATCAACATCAATAAAGTGTAAGATGAGAGTTTTCTGTTTGTATGAAAAAATCTTTGTTTAATTTTATACTCCCTTTTGTGTTAAATATATTCTTTATTGCATTGGGTAAAGATGGCTGAGCACATAGTCTATAATATAAATAGATGTAACACGCATAATTGTTGTTCTAAATACTAACCATAAAGAATATATAAATGAGATTATAATAAATCATTTCATTTAATGATGATGTTCGTACTCGATTCTGCCATCTTTATTAAGATACTTTTCGGGGTCTTGCTTAAATTGAACTTTACACAAATCCGAACAGAAAAAGTATGTTTTACCTTTATATTCAGTAGAAGGTGCTTTAAGAGTATTCTTAATTTCCATACCGCAAACTATATCTCGTTCCATTTTATCCTCCGTTAAATTTAATGACAGCCGAAATGGTCGGGGCCTTTCAACCCAAAATTTCCTACTTCTTTCTTTTTTGTTTTATTTGCCCACCAGTAAATAAGGTATCCTAAAGAACCAAATAGAAAGGCAAAAAATCCGATTGTTAATATTATGTCTAACATTTTATCCTCCATTGAGATTTTCATATATTAACTTTCAAAGCATGTGCCATTTATTGATTAAGAGAACGAACTAAAATGGGACTATTTTGTTATTAAGTTTTAAGAATATTTAAAATTGATAAAGGAATTTGAATTCAATTGTATTTTATATTTAGAACTTTTGACAAAGGGAGGCGTTTAGTCTTAAATAATGATATGAAAATGAGTTAACAGCAGTGTTAATTTTATTAAGGTATGGAGAAGAATGTTTCCTTACGATTTAATAATTTTGTTTGGGCGTTAATGAAATTTACTTGTTGATGCATTATTTAGATTTTGCTATTGTTAAATAGTTATACGAAGATTCTTTCACAGAAGAGCATACTTTGGATTTTTGTTTTTCCAGATCGCAATACTTAATTAATTCACATTCAACTGACGCTTTTTCTTTTCTCTCTACGCCTTTTGCAGTTAAAACCATAGACACAATAAGTACCGAAAAGGTTATTAATATTAAGCTAAGCATTTTTTCCTCCGATCGTTATATTTCAACCTAAGAGGAGCAAACTACATACCAGAATATTTGTTTATTTATTTGAGAAGAAATGCCTTATTGGTTTATTCCTTTTAAAGAAATTAAAAACTTTTTAAATAATGTAATATTTATTAGTCCGTTTGTTATTATGTAACAACAGATCTCATTTTTACTAACGCATGATTAACCTGATTTCTTTCCGCTGTTGCAATAAACCACTGCTCTTCATTATGCTCAAGGGGATGTAATTGCTTTAGTATTCTGTATGTTTCTATCAAAAAATATTCAGCGATACAAGGGTTTGAAAACTTAGGAGGCTCTTCTGAAATGTATTCATTCTCCATCAAATTCTTTAATGCCTCTTTGCAAAAGTCCTCTGCAAAACCAAAATATTTTCCTACAACCATCGTCATATTTTTGTCGAACTCAGATATTTCTTTATTTTTCTTAACGAGCACAAGAAATCCTCTTAGGAATTCGCCTCTGTCTTTTAATGTAATTTCCATAAGTTGTTTCAATTATTAATTCATGGAAGTATTTTAATTATTGTAAATCCTTTCTTCAAAATGTTGGGAATCGCCCCACTCAAAGTAAGCGATTGACTCACCAATTCCTTCAATTCTCTTTTCCACACATTGTAAGCAATCAATTGAATTTTCATCAACACACGGTTTAGTCTCATATAGCCTATAGTCCTTTCTATATTTAACTTCAGAAATATTCGGCATGAATACATTTGCACCTGCTAATAATGCTTTTTCTCGGCCAAAGGGGTAGAGAGCTTGAAAAGCAGTTGCCGCGGCAATGTTAATTTTAGGCAGCATTATCCTTGTTACAGCAACCATTTTTAAAGAAAGGTTGTATAACTCATTTTTATTTCCGACTATCTTGATGTCCTGTTCAAAAAGGGGAGTGTCCGCGTGAGGTATAAAAGGACCCATCCCAATCATATCAGCATCTAATGATCTAAAGAAGATTATATCATTTGCCAAATCTTCTATTGTTTGATTGGGAAGCCCAATCATTACACCGGTTCCAAGTTGATACCCAATTTCTTTTAAGGTCAACAAGCATTTTACTCTTCTGTTAAAGTTATGGTCTGAAGGATGGATGTTTTCGTAAATTATTTTATTCGATGATTCAATTCTAAGAAGAAATCTTCTTGCGCCGGCTTCGAACCATCGTTTGTAAGTCTCTTTAGATTGTTCACCGCATGATAATGTTATGCGAAGTTTATTTGAGGTTGCTTCAGATATTTTTAATAGTATGTTTTCAACAAACGAAACAAATTTCTTATCATTTCTTTCGCCGCTTTGAAGTACAATTGAACCATAACCGTTCTCAAAAGCCCACATTGCAGAATTAAGGATTTCCTCCTCAGACATCAAATATCTGTCAACTTTAGAATTTGATTTCCTTATTCCGCAATAATAGCATTCTTTCACACAGATATTGCTAAACTCAATTAATCCCCTTAAGAAAACAGTTTTACCTAATACTGAATTCTTTACTTGATATGCGTTTTGCAAGAGAAGATTTATTGATGGAGTATCATTTAAACTTAGCAAGTCGATTATTTCAGATTTGAAAGTTGGAGACATTATTCACCTGCTTAATTTGATGGTTATTCGTTAGATTATGATTATGGTCATGATTAATTATTAGTTCTTCGACATACACTTCAAGATATTGATTCGGAGATTCTTCGAATAGAGCTCTAAATTGTGATGGGCAAATGTAAAATACTTTGTTATTGAATATTGCTTCTTCAGAGTTATCGTTTTTGGGTATAGCTATTCCACGAATAAGGTCTTTTATCATTTCATTAACCTTAAGTAATAATCATTTTCGCTTTTGTTAATTTCGCTGGTTAGTGTTATCAGCACACTTAAAAATTGATTCAAGCAATGTGATGAACAGAAATAGTAAGTCTTGCCGTTGTACTCAAACGTTTCAGCATTTTCCTTGTTGGTGATTTCCATTCCACAGACCGGGTCAATATTCATTTTTACTCCGATATCAATTACTTTCAGATAATTCGGATTTTTAAGTGCAATTTAGATGCCATGCCAAAATGTTAGAAATATTTGTTATTTTGAGACAAACTAATACAGCTCATTTTAAAAAACTTAAGATCATTTAAATTCTTTAAATATCTTTTGAATATAATAAATTGAAAAATCTAATATATGAGTTACAACTCAAGATTTTATATAATGAGTATTCCGGCATATTAATTGACAATTAAGCTATTTGTGGAGATTCAAGAGTAATGATATTAAATTTTGTAGCCTCATAAAAGAAATAAGGATTATTGAATGCATGAAATAGTATCGTATGTTTTTATGGTTACTACAATTTTGGCCGCAGTTGGGTTGATTATTATAATTTCCTCAAGGAATGCTGATAAATATTCAAGCAATCTTTTTATACTAACCCTGTTACTTGTTATTGCTTATGTAATATCCCATGGACTGCATTTTTATATGCTTGCTGCCGAGGATGTGACAATATTGGATCAATCTTGCCATTCTCTACTATTACTAATCGCAATATCATTAACTTTCTTCTCAATTAGTTATCCTTATCATCAAAAATTAGGATTATTAAAATCGTCTATAATTTTAATTCCATCTATAGCACTTCTATACTTACTATGGACAGGAAATTTAGTTCAGGAGTCTCATGTTCACACCGCAAAATTTGAAGCTCATTATGATTACAAATATCCACTCTTTTTAATTTGGTATATTATATTAATTCTATATGCCTTATATGAACTTATTAAAAAATACAACCAAGAATCTAATACCCAAATTAGAAACCAAATTTTAGTTTTATTTTTTGGTCTTATGATTACAAACTTAACATCATTTGCTTTTGGTATGCTCTTACCTTGGGTGCTGGGTTTTTATTATCTTGTCGAAATGAGTCCGCTTGCTTTTTTAGCTGGATTAATTCTCTTCACTACATTTGGCGTAGGCAAGTACAATATGTTTCCTAATGTTATGGAACGAGTTCACTCATTTAGTATTAATAAAAAAATGTTTCTGATTGCTTTTATTGCGGTTCCGATTGTAATAGTAATGGTTCAGATACCTTTGGGTAGGGTATTGTTTGGAATAACAACACCTGCGGAGTGGACGAAGTATTTTGTAATTTCTTTATTGGGCGGCACCATTGTCTCTATAACAATTTCTTTCATAACATTAAGAGTTATTGCGCAACCTATTGAAAAGTTAAAAAGTCAGGCTATTGAGATACAAAAGGGTGTTTACGGTACATTAGTTGACATTGGTTCGAATGACGAAATAGGAGAACTTGCATATACTTTCAATGATATGTCTCTTACACTTAAAAAGGATTCGGAAGAACTGAAGGAAAAAGAAAATCATATTTCTATGCTACTGAACGCATTTGATAAATCTTACACATCGATTGCTTTAGTAAATAATTCATTTAAGATTATTTTAGTAAACAGAATATTTTGTGATTTAAATGGAATTGATAGAAAGTCTATATTAAATAAAGACATAAAAGACGTACACTTTAAACATGAGAACGAGGAATCATTTGCAAGAATAGTAGAGGAATTAGGACGTAAGGATAGATTTGAGGGCGAAGTAGTATTTAAAACTGCGAATAGTGAAAAGACTTTTCTTATTACGGTTACGCCTTTTGAAATTGGGGAAGGGAATCAAGGATACCTTTTTGTTGAAGTTGATATTACTAAAATAAAACAATTGGAGCTGCAATTGGTTCAATCTGAAAAGTTGGCAACAATTGGTAAAATGGCTGCTGTTCTTGCTCATGAGGTAAAAACACCTTTAACATCCATAAAAATGAATGCGGATATTCTCTCAAATTCTCTTGCCCTTAATAGCGAAGACAAACAATCATTTGGTATAATAAACAAAGAGATCAACAGATTGAATAATCTTGTTAAAGAAGTGTTGCAGTTTTCGAGACAGTCCGAATTAGATTTTGATGTATTTGATTTTAATGAGATTATTCAAACGATATATAAAAATACAAAGTCAAGATATGAATCCAGAGGTTTTGAAATTGACAATAAAATTATAAACTTTCAGATCAATGGGGATAGAGAAAAATTATATCAAGTGTTTTTGAATTTAATTGAAAACGCGTTTGAAGCGTCACGTGATAATGGTTATATAATTATAGAAAATATTATTAAGACTGGTATTTCAAAGATCAAGCTTACAGATAATGGAAGAGGAATCCCGGTCGAAATTAAACCAAGAATATTTGAACCGTTTTATACAACAAAATCATCGGGAACTGGGCTGGGATTATCAATTTGTAAAAAAATTATTGAGCAGCATAAAGGTTCAATTAAGTTAATCGACTCCGAGCCGGGTAGCACAATATTTGAAATCGATCTGCCTATTAATAGCGTAGATAATAAGTAAAAGGAATTAATTATGGCGAAGATTTTAGTAATAGATGATGACGAATCAATCCGGGAAACACTGAGTAATTTTTTGAAGAGAGAAAAGTATGAAGTTCTTAGCGCCTGTGACGCAATAAGCGGGAAAGAAGTTATAAGAAAGCATCAGCCCGATTTAATTATTAGTGATATTAAAATGCCAGGGATGACTGGTTTGGAATTATTAAAAGAAGTTAAAGAAATGAATCCTAATATTCATTTTATTTTGATGACAGCATATGATGAAATGCAGACAACCGTTGAAGCAATGCAAAAGGGAGCTTATGATTATATAGAAAAGCCCTTAGAGATCGACAAATTAAAATTGACAATTGAAAGAGCGATTGAAAACAAAAGATTAAGCGATAAACTTGACGCGGTTGTAGAAAACAGCTCGGAAGTAGTTGTAAACAAAAATACAATTGTCGGTAAAACCGGTGTTATGAAAACAGTTTACAAAAAGATTGGTCAGGTAGCTGATAATAGAATCACAACCCTTATTCAGGGAGAAAGTGGGACTGGCAAGGAACTGGTCGCTAAAGCAATTCATTATAGTGGAATCACAAAAGATTTTCCGTTTGTGGCAGTGAATTGTACTGCCCTTACTGAGACGCTTTTAGAAAGTGAGTTATTCGGACATGTAAAAGGATCATTTACCGGCTCAATAAGAGATAAAAAAGGTAAATTTGAAATAGCTGGTGAAGGGACATTGTTCCTTGATGAAATTTCGGAAATATCACCAAATCTTCAAATTAAACTCCTGAGAATAATACAGGAAAAGGAATTTGAAAGGGTCGGCGGTGAATACGTAATTCCAATGAAGGCAAGGGTAATAGCGGCAACGAATAGAAATCTTCAAAAATTAGTGGAAGAGGGTAAATTCAGAGAAGATTTGTTTTACAGACTGAATGTTATAACAATTGAAGTACCGCCTTTAAGAGACCGAAGGGAAGATATACCTTTATTAATAAATCATTTCTTGAATAAGATTAACCTTGAGTTGCATAAAAATGTAACCAAAGTATCTAAGCAAGTTATGAACCTGCTGATTAACCACGAATGGGTTGGTAATGTAAGAGAACTGGAAAACACTTTAATGCAGGCTGTTGTCCTCTCAACGGGAGATGTGTTAGAGGAGGGGAATATTCTATTACGTAAAACCGACAGAATTCATTCAGAGTTCGATGATATTAAAAAATTCTCGCTTGCAGATATTGAAAAGAAGCATATTGAGGAGATGTTGAAAGCAGTTAACTGGGATAAGCCAAAAGCTGCTAAGAATTTAGGTATTTCATTACCCACACTCTATACTAAGATTGAATCATATTCAATTAGCAAGAAATAGACTATGTAATTGATATATTAATTATAATCATCTTCGAATCATTTAAGATTATGAATCGCATTCATTCAATTTGTTGATTGAAAATTATCAACTCCAAACCTTTTAATTAAGAGCACTCACAAATAAACAAACCCTCCATTTATAGAATTTTAAAAGAATTAAAAATCTTTAAAAAGTCCGCTGAGATTTCTTGTATAAATTCTTAAAAAACGCAAATTCTAAAATGGCACATTACTTGGATAAGTGTAATCAAATTATAAAATGAAGAAAACCATGCATCACATATTATGGATATTGCTTTATATAACTCTAACGATTGTAATTATAATTTCAATCAATAGAATAGCCAAACACAAATAATTATTGAACACGTAAGGATATTACATGAAACACTTAAGCTTATCACTTTTTTTGATTTTTCTCTTTTTTGTATCAATTACAAATGTTTACCCGCAACAAAGCGATGTTTATTTAGAAAGCCTTATTAAGAAAGCAATCGAACTAAGTCCTAAACTAAAAACCCTCGAAAACAAGCAAGGAGTTGCTAATTCGAAGATTGCTCAGTTCTCAAATTTACCGGATCCAATGTTGACTTTCGGGTTAATGAATTTGCCGACTAATAGTTTTTCTTTTACACAAGAACCGATGACGGGAAAGATACTCGGTCTAAGCCAGGCAGTCCCATTTCCGGGTAAATTGAGTGCTGCCGCTGATGTATTAAGTAAAGACGGAGAAATTGTACAGCAGGAAATAGATGATGCAAGGAATGAAATAGCTAACGATGTTAGAAAAATTTATTACGATTTAAGGTTTACCAGAGAAGCAATAAGAATTGCCGAAAAAAGTAAAAAGAATCTTGAACAAATTTCTCAAGTAGTAAAAACCAAATACACAGTTTCAAACGCAAGTCAGCAAAATTTAATACAGATCGAAGTTGAGCTAACTAAAATAAAAGATAGAATTGAGGAGTTGCGAGGGAATGAACAATCAAATCTTGCTGCGCTAAATTCATACCTTCTTCAAGCATCGGATGTAGATATAAAGACTGCTCAAGTCCCTTCTATTATTTCAGAGCATTATATTATAGATAACCTCGTTCAGTCAGCAAAACAAAATAGACCTTTTTTAAAAGGAATTACTTTAGCGAAACAAAAATCACAGTTGATGGAAAGTCTTGCCGATTACGAATTTTATCCAAATTTCAATTTTTCACTCCAGTACTCGCAGAGAGATGAAATATCGAGAACAAATACCTCTTTAAATGATTTGGTCTCAGTAACGGTGGGTTTCAATTTACCATTTGATTACGGCGGTAAAAAATCAGCGAAGGTCGAAGAAGCTCAACTCATGCAAAAAATGTATGCCGATCAGTATGAAACAGCTTTGCAGTTGTTGAACAAGAATTTTGGAATATCTGTTTCAAAATTAAATGAATTAGTTGAAAGAGAAAAACTTATTAGAGAAGGGTTGCTGCCGCAAGCTGAACAGTCTCTAAAAGCAACTATTGCCAACTATCAAGTAGGAAATATAGATTTTATTAATGTGTTAGATGCTCAGAACAAGGTTTATGAAGTAGAAACAAATCTTTATAGAATAAGAACCGCGTACCTTAAAGAGTTATCGCAGTTAGAATTCTTAACTGGTAATTCAAATTATTAATTGTAAATAAATTTTAATTATTGAAAAGAAATCAATCGGAGTAGTAGTAATGAATAAGAAAATTATTGTAATAGTATCTTTAGTCATAATTGTATTGGCAGGATCAAGCTATCTATTATTTTTTAATTCCGGTAAATCAAGCAATTCTGAAAATGTGGCTGAAGAAAAACAATTATATACGTGCGGAATGCACCCTGAAATAATATTGAAAGAACCTGGCAACTGCCCAATATGCGGAATGAAATTAGTGCCCAAAAAAGGCTCAAGCGGAAATGAAACCGGCGAAAAGAAAATTCTATACTGGCGTGCTCCGATGGACCCAAATGAAATTTATGATGAACCCGGTAAATCGAAGATGGGAATGGATTTAGTGCCTGTTTATGAAGATGAAGGTGGAGCGAGCGGAGTTGTTACAATTGACGGTGCGGTTCAACAAAGTATGAATGTTAAAATAGCTACAGTAAGCCTTAAGAAACTATCTAATAAAATAACTACAAACGGGGTTTTATCTACTGATGAAAGAAATGAATATATAGTAACAACAAAGGTTAACGGATGGATTGAAAAACTTTATGTTAATTATACCGGACAAGTTGTTAAGAAAGGTCAAAAATTGGTTGATATATATTCACCTGAACTTGTTGCCGCACAGCAAGAACTTCTTACGGCGATAGAATATAAACAAGCGACAGGAAATACTGAAGATCATGACATTCTTAAAAGTGGTGATGAGCTAATAAACAATACTATAAAAAAACTCGAGTTGCTTGATATTTCTGAATCGGATATACAAAAACTTATTAAAACAAAACAAATTAATAAATATATGACTCTATATGCACCAATGAATGGCACTGTTTTAATGAAATATGTTATTGAAGGTGAAAAAATTATGGCCGGGAAGCAGATTCTGCATATCGCTGATTTATCCAACTTATGGTTAAAAGCAGATATTTACGAAAGTGAATTAGCAAAAGTGAGTATCGGTTCTAAGGTTAAGATTAATTTTAGCTATCTGCCTGCTAAAACTTATGAAGGAAAGGTAACATTTATTTATCCAACCGTTGACCCCAAAACAAGAATAATCCAATTAAGAATTGATGTTCAGAACGCGAATGATGAATTAAAGCCGGCTATGTTCGCTAATGTTGAGATTCAAGGAAAGACTTATGAAGAACAACCAGTAGTCTCTGAAACATCTGTAATAAGAAGCGGGAAGAACAATATTGTAATCTTAGCTTTAGGCGAAGGAAAATTTAAACCAATTGAAGTGAAGCTGGGTGGGTATTCAGATGGTTATTACCAGGTTATCAACGGATTAAACCCAGGAGATAAAATTGTTACATCAGCGCAATTTATGATTGATTCAGAAAGCAGCTTAAGAGCGGCGGTTAGTTTATACACTTCCGATAAAAGCGATTCAAAAAAAGATGAAATGAATAATGAAATGGAACATAATCATTCCGAAATGGAAAAAATGGAAATGTCTGATGAAAATCATCAACACGCTGAGATGGAATCCGAAAGTATAATTAGAAAAGGTGTGATTGATTTATCGGAAATAGATAAAAACAAGGACGGAAAAGTATTCCAGGATTTTATGGATTGGAATGTTGTTTCGGATAAACCTGGTAAATGCCCCATCTGTGAAATGAAACTTCAGGAAGTAACATTATCCGAAGCAAAAGAAAATTTAATAAGTAACGGTTTTAAAGTTAAGTAAAATTAGCATACGCTAAAATTCATGAGGAATAAATAAATGGTTGCTGGCGATACACAAAAAGATAGTTTTATATCAAAGCTAATAGAATGGTCAATAAACAATAAATTCATGGTGATAATATTAACGCTTGCGCTTATAGGCGGCGGCATCTGGTCAATACAAAATACAGCGGTTGACGCATTGCCTGACCTAAGTGATGTTCAAGTTATAATATATACCGAATACGCGGGTCAGGGTCCAAGGATTGTTGAGGACCAGGTTACTTACCCGATGACTACAAAAATGTTGTCTGTCCCGTTTGCGTCGGTTGTAAGGGGTTATTCTTTTTTCGGTTTTTCAATGGTCTACATAATCTTTGAAGACGGTACGGATATTTACTGGGCAAGGAGCCGTGTGCTTGAATACCTAAGTTCAATGCAGAAGGAACTCCCTGCGGGTGTGTCTCCTCAATTAGGCCCCGATGCAACCGGGCTTGGCTGGGTTTATCAATATGTATTGCAATCCGATAAACGTGATTTGCAGGAATTAAGGTCGATACAAGATTGGTTTTTACGATATGAATTATCCGCTTTGCCGGGTGTTTCCGAAGTAGCAAGCATAGGCGGTTTCGTAAAACAATATCAGGTTAATCTCGATCCTAACAAACTTGCTTCATACGGTATTCCGTTAAGCAAAGTAAAAACGGCAATTAAGCAGAGCAACAATGATGTTGGCGGAAGGCTGCTGGAAATTAGTGAAATGGAGTTTATGGTTAGGGGTCTTGGTTATATAAAAAGTATTGATGACCTTAAAAAAGTTTCAATCGGGCATTCACCAACAACCGGTTCGCCTGTTTATTTGGAAAATGTAGCAACAATTGATATTGGACCGGAATTAAGAAGAGGAATTGCCGATTGGAATGGCGAAGGTGAAACAGTAGGCGGCATTATTGTAATGCGTTTTGGAGAAAACGCGATTGATGTAATTAACAGGGTTAAACAAAGGTTAGATGAATTAAAAACCTCGTTGCCTGATGACGTAAAAATAATAACTTCATACGACCGCTCGGAATTAATTGACGCGGCAATTGATAATCTAAAAACTACTTTAATTGAGGAAAGTGTAATAGTAGCGATCATCATAATTATTTTTCTTCTGCATGTGCGCAGCTCTCTGGTTGCAATATTTACATTGCCGACAGCAGTGCTCGCAGCTTACGTAATTATGAAATATCAAGGAATCAACGCTAATATAATGTCACTTGGAGGTATTGCAATTGCAATAGGAGCTATGGTGGATGCCGCGATTGTTATGGTTGAAAACGCCCACTCTCACATGGTTCATGAGCAGGAAAAACCCGACGGGCAAAAGCGGCCGCATTGGGCTGTTATTTTAGAATCCGCGAAAGAAGTAGGTCCCTCAATATTCTATTCACTATTAGTTATTACTGTGTCTTTCTTACCGGTATTTACATTGGAGCAGCAAGAGGGCAGATTATTTAAACCGCTCGCATTTACAAAGACTTATTCTATGGGTATGGCTGCCATTTTAGCAGTAACTATAGTCCCGATACTTATCGGCTTCTTCGTGCGCGGTAAAATGAGACACGAAGATGAAAACCCATTAACAAGAATATTAGCGAAAGTTTATCACCCGGTTGTTGATTTTGTAATGAATAAGAGATGGTATGTTATTGGGACAGCGGTTATTCTTATACTTCTTACGATTTATCCTTATAAAAAATTAGGCTCTGAATTTATGCCTCCCCTGTATGAAGGTGATTTATTATACATGCCTACTACCTTACCCGGAATTTCAGTAACAAAGGCAAAAGAATTAATTCAGCAGACCGACAGAATAATCAAAACATTTCCTGAAGTAGAGACCGTGTTTGGAAAAATAGGCAGGGCGGAAACAGCAACAGACCCGGCTCCGCTTTCAATGATTGAAACAACAATTCAATTAAAACCAAAAGAAGAATGGCGCGAGGGAATGACGGTTGATAAACTTGTTGAAGAACTAAATTCGGCAATACAAATTCCCGGTTTAACAAACGCATGGACGATGCCGATAAAAACAAGGATTGATATGTTATCCACAGGAATTAAAACGCCTGTCGGGATAAAAATAGCGGGACCTGATCTTGAAGTTCTTCAAAAAATAGGTAAAGAAATAGAACAAGTTGCAAAGACAATACCGGGTACAAGATCGGCATACGCAGAAAGATCTGTCGGCGGTAATTATGTAGATTTCGAAATTAACAGGGATGCAATTGCCAGATATGGTCTTTCTATCAATGATGTTCAAGATGTCATAATGTCTGCAGTCGGTGGCATGAATATTACTAAAACAGTAGAAGGATTGGAAAGATACCCTGTCAATCTCCGTTACCAAAGAGATTACAGGGATAACATAGAATCACTGAAAAGAGTATTGGTTCCTATTCCGGGAGGCGGGAATGTTCCTTTAGTTGAACTTGCTGATTTGCAAATTAAAAAGGGTCCCCCTGCTATTAAATCGGAAAATGCTCGTCCTAACGCCTGGGTTTATATTGATTTAAAAAATATTGATGTGGGCACATATGTTAAAACAGCACAAGAAACAATTAATAGGGAAATTACACTACCTGCAGGTTATTCAATTATTTGGAGCGGGCAATACGAATATATGGAAAGGGCGAGTGAAAAATTAGCTCTCGTTATTCCAATAACCTTGCTGATAGTTATTTTGCTCTTATATATAAATACTAAATCGCTTGTAAAAACTGGAATTGTACTTCTCGCGGTACCGTTTTCAATGGTTGGCGCAATTTGGTTTTTATACCTTGCCGGGTTTAACATGAGTGTTGCGGTATGGGTAGGAATAATCGCCTTAGTTGGAGTTGATGCGGAAACAGGTGTTATCATGCTGCTTTATCTTGATATAGCATATGAGAAAGTTAAGAAAAAAGGTTTAATGAATTCTTTCGCCTCACTCCGTGAAGCAATTTTTGAAGGTGCAGTTAAAAGAATTAGACCCAAAATGATGACGGTTATGACAACCATGCTCGGACTCTTCCCAATTCTAATTGGCACAGGCATAGGTTCCGATGTTATGAAAAGAATCGCCGCTCCGATGGTCGGTGGAATTATAACAAGCTTTATAATGGAACTCACTGTATATCCCGCAATATTTTATGCTCTTAAACGAAGAGAAGTTAATAAAATGATAGCAAAACAAAATTCTAACTTATCACTCGAATCATAAAAATCTTTAGAAACTATAAGAGGTGAATAATATGAAAGAAATAAAAGCTTACGTAAGAAAAGAAAGAGCCGACATAATAATTGAGAAGTTGGAAAATGCGGGTGTTAAAGGTATGACAGTTTTAGATGCCAATGCCTTGGCTGAATGGGCTGATAAAAAAGCCTTCAGCTTCTCTATTGAATATGTTCAAAAATATTCAACAGTTGTTAAATTGGAAATTGTTTGTGAAGATTCAGAGACAGATAAGCTTATTGATGTTATTGCAAAATATGGAAAAACCGGTTCTTCAGGTGATGGAATGATTTTCGTATCAACTATTGAGAAGTCGGTGAAAATTAAAAACGGTGCAGTTAATGTTGTTTAGCAAAAAGTACTGGAGAAAGTATGAAAAAGTATAATAATATAATATGGTCGGCAATAGTAATTATAATCATCATCTCATCGACTCAAGCAGCACTTTATGCTCAGTCGTTTGAAGGCGAAAGAACAATAAATGTAAAAATGTTTGATGCTAAAATGGATGATTATAATTGTCCGGATAATCCGGATTGCTGTTTTAATAACCAAACTATTGAAGTTGATAATTCCGTGCATAGAAGTTTAATCAATACAAAATCAGTTTCTTCTGCAGATACTATTTTAACCGAAATCCAAATTATTGAAGTATCGAGTTCACTAAAATTAACTGATTTAAAATGTTGGAATACAAGCTCTCTGGTATCAAAGTTTTGTCCAATTTGTAAATCTTAAATAATAATTAAAAAAGGAGAATTAAAAATGAAGTTAAGAAATCTTTCCATCTTGTTAATGACATTTGCTTTAGTATTTATCTTAAACACTTCGCAATCTATTGCACAGGATAAACCCGATTCAACAACACATAAACATAAAATGATGGGTAAAGACCATAAACATATGATGGATATGAAAGACTCAACATCGATGCATAAAATGATGAAAGACAAAAATCATAAAATGCATGATATGAAAAAAGAATCTATGCATAAGGAAAGTATGCACGGACATATGACTGATTCAATTATACATGACGGTCTAATTGATTTACAGGCGATTGACAAAAATAAAGACGGAAAAGTTTTCCAAGATATGATGGATTGGAATGTAATTTCAGATGAAGCAGGAAGCTGCCCTCTATGTGAAATGAAATTAAAAGAAGTTTCTGTTGAAGAAGCAAAAATGAATCTGATTAAAAATGGGTTTAAAGTTAAAGAATAATCATGCCGGTGTAGGAATAATTATTCCTTACCGTTTGAATAAATAATGCCGCCCGAAATTTGGGCGGCTCGATTTAAGAAAATGGAGTTCAAAAGATGAAATGTCAAAAGTGTGGTAATCAAAACGATGCCGACGCAAAATATTGTGAGCAATGTGGTAATTATCTCTTAGACAATTCAAACAAGTCGTATAATAGGAAAATTAGGAATAAGAAAAGAGAGAATGAAAATAGAAATACATCCAATAATAAATCATTGAAACCTGTTATAACTGCAATGTTATCATTGAAATCAATATGGATATTCACTTCTGTATTTTTGTTTGCCTTATTACTGGTGGGAATATATTCATCAAATAGTAATAGATATAATCAAGATAATGACAGATTTATTGATGAACGAAGTGATAACCCAGTAATAGAGGCAAAAGTATTTGAAATTGCTTCTAATTTTGCATGCGGTTGTGGGAGCTGTAATGAAGAATCTCTCGATATTTGCAAATGTAATTTTGCCGTGGATGAACGACAGTTTATTAGAGATTATTTAGAACAAAATAAGAACACCTCAGATATAATCACAGCAATGATTACCAAATACGGCGGATTAAAGCCGGGTGTTTCTTTAATGAAATATGAAGAAACGAATAAGTCTGCAGCTCAAGCAACTCAAAGCGGTATTGCAACTTTTAGTGATCGAAGTGCAATTTACTCTGCCTTTAAATGTCCTTGCGGTCAATGTAATATTGATGAATTAACGGACTGTACATGCAATCATAGAAATGGGGCTACAGATGTTAAGAAGTTTATAGATACTAAAATTGCTGAAAATAGATTCAGTGTAGAGCAGATAATAGATGTAGTTGATAAAACTTACGGCGGGAAGAAGTAATGTTATCAAAAGTAAAAATAGCGGTTCTTTCTTTACTGCTGTTATCAGCTATCGATTATATGGCTGCTCAAGGAGTTAATAAAAAGATAATTCTCACTGGAATGGTAAAAGATGCTGAATCGAATGAGCCTTTAATTGGAGCAAATATTGTTATTGTTAATACTTATCTCGGCGCATCAACCGATATAGATGGGAAGTTTGAGCTATATATAGAATCAGGACGATATGATATAAAAGTATCAATGGTTGGCTATGAAGATTTGTATTTGACAAACTTTGAAATCGATAAAAACATTCAAAAAAAGATAAATGTCTCTTTACATACAAAAGCTATAGGCTTAGAATCTGTTATTGTAACTCCAAAACCTGAAAAATATGATGCTTCTGGATTAACAGCGAAACTTGATCGTAATATGATAAAGCATTCGCCAGGTTCTGCTCAGGATATTTTCTGGACACTTCAAACTCTTCCCGGGGTTTCAAGTGGGAGCGATGATTCAAAACTCTATGTGAGAGGTGGAAGTGCATCTGAAAACTTAGTTTTATTTGACGGGGCTGTTTTTTCAAATCCGTATCATTTCGAATTTATGGGTGGTGGATTGTTCAGCATCTTTAATTCAAGATTGGTTGAAGATGTGAAGTTTTATACAGGCGGTTATCCAGCACGGTACGGTGACCGCTTATCATCGGTGCTCGTTATAAATAATAAACAAGCAAACAAAGATAAATTTTCAGGTGAACTTAATCTTAGTTTAACGGATTTCAACGGTATAGTTGAATTTCCTATTAAGCAGTTAAACGCTTCAGGATTTATTTCATTAAGAAGAAGTTATTTTGATGTAGTTTATAGCTTGATCCCCGATTTAAAAAACGATAATGATGCGGTCCCTTATTTTATTGACAGTTTCGGTAAACTGGACTTTGATTTATCGGAATCAGTCAAACTTACGTTAACTGGACTTTCATCAAAAGAGGACTTAAAAGGAGATTTTGATTTCGACAATTTTAACGGTGAGATGTTATCAGATGGATATAATCAGTTATACGGTGCGCGGTTAAATCTTATTTTATCCGATAATCTTTTGAATGAGACAAATGTTTACTATTCTCATTCGGATAAACAGGCATCCTATCCCCAAAGTTCTTCGGAAAATTATGATCTAAAAGAGATAGCTGTAAAGAATGATATGTCTATTCTAATTTCAGGTCACGACATTCACGTGGGAGGTTGGCTTGTTCACAAAAGCGATAATGTATTTGTTAAAATTCCAGGTGAAATAAATTTTTACACACTTGAAGACTACAAGATAAACTCACAAGGCAACTATAATCTATTCTCACTTTATGTGGAAGATAAATTTGCGCCATTTAAAAATATTGAGATGAATGGCGGAATTAGGTTTGACTACCTCGACAAAACACGCAAGGCTGTTTTTTCACCTCGATTTAATATTGCTTATTCATTAAACGAACACATGAGTTTGTCGTTTGATTACGGCTGGTATTATCAATCACCATCAGCGTCTGAAGTCGGGCAGAATTCAAAGTTAGATTTTAAGAAGGCTGAAAGTATCGGTATAGGCATTAAACATCAATTCAATGAGCAGTTGATTGTAAACTTTGAACTATACAGTAAAAGAATGATTGATTTAGTGTCTCTTAATAATATGAATTGGCGATATTCAAGTGAAGGATACGGTCATTCAAGGGGGGCTGAACTGTACATACAATTTAAGCCGTCTGATAATTTCGCCGGATGGGTGTCTTACTCATATTCGGTATCAAAAAGAAAAGAAGGGATTATAAAAAGCGAAGAATTGTTTTCATTTGACAGAACAAACTTAATAAGTGCAGTAATAAATTATAAGTTTGAAGATGTTTGGGCATTTGGAGCGAAATATAGATTTGGTGACGGAACTCCATATACCCCTGTAACCGGAACTTATTACGACAATTCTACTTCTGATTATTATCCCATACTCGGAGGACAAAACTCAGCAAGATACCCGGCATACAATAGATTTGATTTACGTATAACTCGCCAATTAGCAATTGGGAATTATCCCGTCGAACTTTATCTCGAAATACTGAACTTATTTAATAACAAAAATATAATTCACTGGATGTACAGTAACGATTATTCGAGGAGAAGTTCGATGACTGTATTCCCAACTATACCTGTGCTTGGTATTAATATGAAATTTTGATATAAAAAACTAATCAATTATAGATTAACGGAGTCATAAAATGTCGTCAAATAAATTCTGTAAGAATTGTGGAACCGAGTTTGAAAGCAATGTGAAATTCTGTCACAATTGTGGAATGGAAGTTTCACAAAAAAACAATAAACAACAAAATAACAAGAAGAGAGAAAAAGTTTTAACACCTAAGAAATCAAAGATGAAATCCGCCAACGTATTATTAATGCTTACTTTTATAGGTGTTTTGTTTTTCTTTATTTTTAACTCATCAACCGGTACAAATAAAATAATAGACGCACAGCCAACAGTAGCCAATGAAGTTAATTACCCCTTATTCCCCATGGGTATGGTACCAATAACAGCTAAAGTTGAAAACGGTAAAATTATTATTCCTTTAGATATTGTTAAGGATAAGAAATTTGTATCCTTTTCATATAACGGTTCCGGTATTACTGTTCCGCTGCTCGCCTATATTTCGGAAGAAGGGAAAGTAATTACGGCAATTAGCATGTGCGAACCATGTAATTCAACTTCCTTTCATATAAAAGGAAATGAGTTAGTCTGCAACTCTTGCGGTACAACATGGGAAGTTGATAATCTTGAAGCTATCAGCGGTTCATGCGGTAAATATCCGCCTGATCCTATCCCAAGTGTTGTAGTTGGTAATGACATTCAAATAAATGTATCAAGTGTAGCTAATTGGCAAAGAAGGGTTTAAGGATTAGTTATGAATCTATATAATATTGCTATACACAGTCTTAAAAGAAAAAAATCGAAAACAGCATTTTTAATTATTGGATTAGTCTTAGCCGTATCATCGGTAGTTACACTTATTACGGTTTCAGAAATAGTAAATAGAAGTGTTGCCACAAATCTCGATGAGTTTGGGGCCAATATAGTTATTTCGCCTAAAAGTGATGAGCTTTCTTTGAACTACGGAGGTCTAACAGTAGGAGGGGTGTCTATATCCAATAACCAATTAAAAAATGAAGATATTCTATCTATAAAAAAAATAAAGAATAAAGATAATATTAGCATCATAGCGCCAAAGTTGTTGAATACAACAAACATTGAAGGAAAGAAGTCTTTGGTAGCAGGTATTAATGTTAATGAAGAACTAAAGTTGAAAAAGTGGTGGAAGGTAATAGGTAAAAAATCTATATCAAAATCTGAAGCATTAGTTGGTTTGAAGATAAAAGAGAAACTAAATATTAGATTAGATCAAATTATTAAAATTAACAGCCGAGAATTCACCGTTGTAGGTATAATTGAAGAAACAGGTTCGCAAGATGATTCAATGATTTTTATTAATCTTGATGAAGCACAAAGTGTCTTTAACCAGGAAGAAAAGTTAAGTCTAATTGAGGTTGCTGCACTTTGTTATGATTGTCCGATTGAAGAAATAGTTACTCAAACATCGAATCAATTACCACTTGCAGATGTAACCGCTATTAGGCAGACAATTGAATCAAAGATGACTGCAATACATAGTTTTGAACATTTTTCATTTGGTCTCTCAATGGTTATACTAATTATAAGCATGCTTATAGTGTTTACGAATGTTAATGCATCAGTAAGTGAAAGAACGGCAGAAATAGGTGTATTTAAAGCAATTGGATTTACCCGTAATAATATTACTACAATAATAATATTTGAGGTATTCCTAAGCAGTTTAATTGCAGGCGTTATAGGATATGTGATAGGAATATATGCTTCAAGAGTAATAGCACCTATATTGAGTATGAATAGCTCCTTAAACGTGGAGATAAATATTTATACACTTATAATCGCAACGTTCTTGTCTCTTATAATTGGCGTGCTGTCGAGCCTTTATCCTGTTTACCGGGCAAATAAGTTAGACCCGACAGTTGCTTTTAGATCACTTTAAAATTATTGAGTAGGTATAAGGAAAGTAAAAATGAGTTTTATAGAAATAAATAATTTGACAAAAGAGTATAGAGCTTCCAAAGAAAGTGTTCTCGCAATTAATGATGTATCCGCGGCAATAAACAAAAACGAATTTGTTGCGGTAATGGGACCTTCCGGTTCAGGAAAAAGCACATTTCTTACAACAGTCGGAGGCTTAAGCAAACCGTCAAATGGAACTGTTAAAATTGATGATATAAATATATTCGGTTTGAATGTAGATACGCTTGCAAACTATAGGAGGGAGTATATAGGGTTTATCTTCCAGTCATTTCATCTATTGAAGTATCTAACTGTACAGGAAAATGTTTTATTGCCGTTAGTTTCAAGTGATTTAAAGAAAAAAGAAAAAATAGAAAAGTGCCATGCTATACTTTCGAAAGTCGGTTTAGAGACCAAAGCCAAAAGAATGGTGGACGAATTGAGCGGCGGTGAGCAGCAGAGGGTTGCTATCGCAAGAGCGCTTGTAAATGATCCCCTGATACTACTGGCAGACGAACCTACAGGTAATTTGGATTCCAGAACAGGGGAATCTATAATGAACTTATTTAAAGATTTAAACGCTGAAGGTAAGTGTGTAATTGTCGTTACACATGATAATAAAATTGAAAGATATGCTCAACGCAGCATATATTTTCTTGACGGTAAAATTGTGAACTAATTGAAATGAAAAGAATAAATATTTTTGCTACAGTTATTGTTTTGTTATCTGTTTCATTGTTTCCAAGAAATGAAGCTTTAGCACAGGAATTTAAAACAAGAAGCAATAAGATTGGTGCACCCGGTATTGAAAAGATAATACAAGACGGCAACTTTAATGAAGCGATAGTAAAACTAAATGAAAAACTTGAATCAGAACCGAATAACACTGAATTATTAAATCTTTTGGGTGATTTATATAATTACATGGCTCTTTATAAAGAGGCTATAAACATATATGAAAAATCTTATAAAATTGATTCAAATAGTCATGCACTTTTTGGAGAAGCTATTGTTAATTTCCTCATTGGTGATTTGGATGAATCGAAAAAACAATTCATCATAGTTATAAGATCGGGTTACAGATTAATTGATTCTTATAACTTTATGGGGAAAATTGAATTGTTAAATGGCGACTTGGCGGAAGCTGAAAAGTATTTTAATAAAACTTATTCAATTGACAGTGTAAATATTGATGCAATAACAAACTTGGGTATAATTTATCAGCAGCTCGAATTGAATGCCAGGGCGGAAATGTTTCTTAAAAAGGCAGTTGATCTTTCTTCAAATGATTCTGATTCTTACTTAAATCTTGGTGTTTTTTATGGAATGACAGATAAGTTTAATGAAGCTGTAATAAATCTTAACAAAGCTATCTCGTTAAATTCGAATAATAAAAAGCCTTATCGAGCGTTAGGGGTGCTATATCTTAATCATGCAATATTTGCTGAAGCTGAGAATAATTTCAATAAAGTACTTAAGCTGGACCCTTTTGATAGTGAAGCTTATTTTAATTTAATAGTGTTATATGCACAGCAATCAGATTATAACAAAGCTATAAAGACGTTTGAAAAAATGCAGATACTCGGTTTGTCCCATCCTCAGTTATATATCGCTGTTTCTAATATCTATTTTAAACAGAATAATTTAGAAGAGGCATTAAAATATTCAAAAATGCAGGTAGCTTCATATCCGGATAAAATTGAAGGATATTTAGCATTATTGGGCATGTACAAATTTATGGGGCTGGATAGGGAATATGATGAACTTTACGAAAAGGTGAAAGAGAAAATACCATTATCAAGTAACAATATGACAAAAGAAATTCATGAGACAATAACAAACTTTTTAAACAATAACAGAAAATAGTCTTTAAACTTTTAGAGATTGGCTATAATACTTAAAGAACATGATTTAGAATATTTATGGAGAGCAGTATGTTAGGTAATTTTTTAGTTGTCGCGGCACTTTTAGCGGGACTGTATAGTACATTCAAATATTTCAAGGCTTATTACGGTGAATATAAAAATATAATTCATGCAAGGTATGCTTACCATGCTATGACTGTATTGGTTATAATCGCAAGTACATATCTGCTCTATTTGATACTCACTCATCAATATCAATACAAATATATTTTTGAATACAGCAGCGGTGATTTATCATTTGGTCTTCTATTGTCCACCTTTTTTGCCGGGCAGGAAGGGAGTTTTTTGCTTTGGCTTCTGTTTACAGTAGTGATTGGATTGTTCCTTCAGAATTATACATCTAAAAGAGGAGATTTGGAAGCGCGTGTAATGATGGTTTATACTTTGGCAGCAGTATTTTTGTTAGTAATGGTTAATCCTCTTTTGAAGAGTCCATTTAATTTAATCTGGTCTGAAACAAATTACGTTAATATAAAATACTTCAATCAATCCATTCTTGGAATGCCCGCCTTTAAGAACTTTATTTTCGATAGTAAAGAGTCCAATGAAAATTTTGTTAAGGTGGGCACTGACCTTATAGCTGTATTAAATAGTAATGGTATTGAATTTAGTCAGTTTCTATTCAAAGGGAAGGGGTTAAATCCTTTGCTCCAAAATTTTTGGATGCAGATTCACCCGCCTATTTTGTTTTTAGGTTTTGCTCTTACAACTGTTCCTTTCGCATTTGCAGTTTCATCCTTAATAAAAAATAAGTATGACGAGTGGATTAAGCTTGCGTTGCCGTGGACATTATTCACTTGCGTAATTTTAGGACTCGGCATAATGATTGGCGGTTATTGGGCGTACGGCGTTTTGGGCTGGGGCGGATATTGGGCATGGGACCCGGTTGAAAACGCAAGCCTTGTTCCATGGATTATAAACGTAGCTCTTATCCATACAATGCTTATACAAAAACAAACCCAAGTCAATCAAAGAATAGGACGCTTTGCAAAAACTAATTTGGTGCTTGCTGTACTTATGTTTGTACTGGTTATTTATAGCACATTTTTAACAAGAAGCGGAATTCTTTCTGATTCATCCGTCCATTCATTTTCTGACCCAGGTACAATCGTTTATTCAGCGTTGTTGATATATATACTTACATTTTCTTTAATCGGGTTTGGCGGAGTTTACATCAGGAGGAAATCATTAAAAAACTTCACTGATGGTGAAGAAAATATTTTATCAAGGGAAACTGTACTGTTTTACGGAGCCGCTTTGCTTGTTGCTTCAGCTACAGTTGTATTTGTAGGCACATCGGCACCGCTTATAGGTCAATCAGTAGAAACTGATTTTTATAACCAAATGAATTTACCACTTGTCTTTGCGATGAGTTTATTAATTGGAATAAGTTTATTTCTTAACTGGAAATTCAATGACAGTAAAATATTCATTAAAAATCTTCTAACTCCCGTAATAATTTCAGTATTATTTACATCCGTCATTATTTTGTTATCCAAATTAAATGATGTTCTTTATATACTTTTCTTATTCTCAAATATTTTTGCTCTTGTTGTAAACTTTATACTATTGGTAAAAGTCCTTAAAAGCGGATACCGTTTTTGGGGAGGGCACCTATCACATATCGGATTTGCTGTATTTCTAATTGGAGTGCTAATCTCAGGTGTTTTCAGTGAATCGCGCCAGGTAGAGTTAACGAAAGGTGTTAAGCAAAATATCCTCTCTCATGAGCTTACTTTTGTAGGTATGAAACAAATTGAAAATGGAAAGAAGTATGCATTTGATGTAGCCATAAATAATGAAAACAAGTCTTTTCTGTCTTCGCCGGTAATGTATATATCCGATTTTAATAACAGCTTAATGAGGGAACCTGATATAATTGAAGGACTTCTTTCTGATTTTTATGTGTCGCCGACTTCTTATACAGATAATAAAGAGAGTGGAAATAATGGAAGTGCAGTTTCTGCAACTTTAAGAAAAGAGGAAAAATTCAAATTCAAAGATGCTGAATTAGAATTTGTCGGTTTCAATTTGCCGGATCATTCATCGGACGGAATGACACAGGGCAATGAAATTATAGTAGGAACAAAAATTAATGTTTATTACAAGAATAAAGTCTATAGCGTAGAACCAAGAATGAAAGTTATAGGCGACAAAAAAGAATTTGGAGAATCGATAATTAAAGAAGCCGACCTAAAAATAAAACTTACTTCGTTAGATGTTGCCGGGTCTGTAAATTTAATACTGAGTTCAGCATCAAATAAATCAGTCACTCCAATTACACCCAATGAAGTTTTGGCTGCTGACATAAGTGTGAAACCTTTTATTAGCCTTGTGTGGATTGGTGTTTTCATAATGTCAGTAGGGATTGTAATAGTTACACTCAGAAGAAGTAAAGAAGTTTAATAAATTAAAAAAGATATATTATAAAATTTACCTTGGAGCTAACATGAGTTTGAGTAAAAATAATTTTTTGACGTTATCTGCAATCATGATTTCCTGTTTTATTCTTGCTTTTTTTAATACAGTATCAGCTGATTCATTTTATAATAATTCGGATTCAACCAAATATAAGACAATTGACCGGAATAATAACGATTCATTATTTATTAATGAGTCCGGGACTAATAATAAATCTTGGAATGAGGTATGTCCTGTTTTAGGATTTAAAGTTGATCCGAAGCAAGAAACGATTTTGTTTGAAGACAAATTATATGGTTTCTGCTGTAAAGATTGCCCAAGAAAGTTTTCCAAAAATTCGGTCGGGTATTCATTAAACCTGCACGAAGATGGTAAAAAATTCATAGGAAAAAAAGGATTGCCTCAAAAACTAAAACAATAATTTAACGTATCACGAAAGGAAAAATTATGCAGATTATACCAGAATGGACACCCAACATACATCCATTAATTGTGCATTTTCCAATAGCCATTTTAATCTTAGCTGTCTTTACAAACTTTTTCAGTCTTGTTTTAAAGAAATTTGAATGGCTGCCAAAAGTCTCAATAAGTCTATACATTTTAGGTACGATCTCGGCAATAACCGCTTTCTTTACAGGCAGGGCTGCCGCCGATTCACTTGAACTTCCTGTGAAAGTAATGAGTACACTTACCAGCCATGCTGATTGGGCAGAAATAACAGTATTGTATTTTACAGTATTTACGGTTGTTTATACGGTATTTTTAATCTTTGAAAAAAAGTTGCTGAATAAAATTTCAAACCTTATGAAGCCGGTGATTTTTTTGTTTGGCTTAGGCGGATTAATACTTGTTTATCTCACCGCCGATGCCGGAGCTAAGATGGTATATGGTTACGGATTAGGTACAGGCAAATTAAATAATATTACTAACAATTCGAATGAAACCTATAATATTCAAGAAAAAGCAAAAGAAGAAATTGTCTCGTCAATAAATACTTCAGATAATGGTTCATGGAAATTCTATTCTGCTGTAGGTGCTGTATCAACATTAAAAAATGACTTCACATGGCTGAATGGACAAAGCCCGAATATCGAGATAGATTTATATCATGATAAAAACGAAACATTTACAACAATAAATCCTAATAACAATTCAATGCTTGTCAGTTATGGGAATAAGTTAAAAAATGTTCAGATCGAATTAAACGCAAACCTTGATTCATTGCAAGGTTCTTTTTCAATAGTTCACCATTATATTGATAGTAATAATTATGATTATGTGCTGATCAAAGAGAATGAAATTTCTATGGGACGTATTTCTAATGGAATGGATGAAGTTTTTGAGAAGGAAACTTTTCTGGCTCAAGGATGGGTAGATATTAAAATCATAATTTCGGGAAAACATTTTAGGACTAATATAAATAATAAATTGGTCGTTCATGGACATGGAGCTGAACCGGATTCGGGTACAACCGGATTCAAATTATCTGGGAAAGGAAGTTTTTTGATTTCTGATTTTGAAGTTCAAGTGTTATAAGAAAAGTAAGTGGTAAATAATGTAGGTACTTTTTAAACACCTTAAACATTTGGGAAATATTGGAGTGCTTACTTATGAATAACAAAATAATAATTATTAAACAAAGTCTTATTAAAATGCGGAGGAAGAAATGCTCAAAAAAATAGTTGCTTCTATTTTTATAATGTTAGTGTTTGCCACATTAGCATTAGCTCAAAATGTTACCATAGATACCTACGGGGTAACAGACAGGAAAGCTGCGGTTTCGGCAGAGGATATTTTTGATTTATCATACAACGGTTTAACAAATGTTGGAACAGGTACCAAGGTTTATCTAAAAGGATTTTCCGCAAACGGAGATGCGTCTGCAGGGCAATGGTTAATTGTTAAATTACCTGACGGTTCATCAGCCTCTTATGGAAATTCAATGGAACTCGATTCAAATACACAAATCACCTCCATTGTATTAGATGTTACCGGAACATACACTTTTCAATTTTCTGTCAGCGCCGGATATGATGAAATTACCTTTAATGCGGGTACCTATTTAGGTTTACCAACAGGTTTTAACTGTGCAACATGCCACACAGAAACGGCTTCAAAATGGGCTGAAACAAACCACGCAACTACCTTAGAGCGAGCTTTAAAAGGGACTCTCAGCAGCAATTTTAAAGAAAGCTGCGTTCGCTGTCACTCAACCGGTTATGATGCAAACGCAGACAACAACGGTTTTGACGATAGAGATTTTGTTTTCCCGGATACATTAAGCGAAGAAGCTTACAACCAGGTTCTAACTAACTCCCCTTCAGCAATGGAATTAGCAAACGTTCAGTGTGAATCTTGTCACGGTCCCGGAAACGCACACATGGGCAATACTTCCGATTCCAAAATTGTTAACTCAATTTCACAAGAAACTTGTGCCAAGTGCCATGACTCCGGTACGCATCACGTATTTCCATCACAGTGGGATGTCTCAAAACACGCGACACTAACAGGCGAAGGTGCGGGGCAAACAAGATCTTCATGTGCGCCTTGCCATAACGGTGCAGGATTTGTTAAATATATTAAAGGCGGAAAAGCAGGCTTAACTGAAAACGAACCTGAAAATGTTAACATCACTTGTGCAACTTGCCACGATCCTCACGATGCTACAAATAAACATCAATTAAGGACAGTTGAAGCAACACTTGCAAATGGTGAAGATGTTACTGTTGGGGGAATGGGCAAGCTTTGTATGAACTGCCACAAGACACGTAGAGATGCTGTAGATTATACATCCAATTATTTAAATAACCTAAGTCCATACTACGGCCCACACTACGGTCCGCAGTCGGAAATATTATTAGCTAAAAATTATCCTGATTTAGGAACGGCTTTTCAATCTACTAATCATATAAACTATACTACTGATGCATGCGTTAGCTGCCATATGAATGCTCAAGGCGCTGTTGATGAAGAAGGTAAAGTATTATTAAGCGGCGGCCACTCATTTAGAATGAGCACACCTGAAGGTGTTGATAACGTTGCAGCATGTACACCTTGCCATAGTTTTGAATCATTTGATAAAATTTCTGTTAAAGTTAACGGTTCTGCCGACTTAGACGGTGACGGTACTGAAGAAGGATTACAGGCGGAAGTTTACGGGTCTCTCGAAAAAATTGAATTATTGCTTCCTCCGCTTGGATCAACTGAAATTTCTACAATAGATTCTTCATGGTCGCCTATTCAAGCTAAAGCATTTTATATTTGGGAAATGGTTGAAGCGGACGGAAGCTTTGGTGTTCACAATGCTAAATTTGTGACAGGAATTTTAATGGAAACCATCGCTCAATTAGAAGGCACTACAGCAGTTGAAGAAATTGAAGGTTTACCTGTTAGTTACATATTGGAACAAAATTATCCCAACCCCTTCAACCCTTTTACTACTATTAGATTCTCAATTCCAGAAGCAGGAAATGTTAAGATTACTGTTTACGATGCTATAGGAAATGAAATTGAAGTACTGGTTGATAAAAATATGAATCCAGGCGTTTTCAACGCTACATGGGACGCAGCCAACTATGCTTCGGGTATCTATTTATACAGAATGCAGACAAACAATTTTGTAAGCGTTAAGAAGATGATACTTGTAAAATAAAATACGGCTTGCCCCTATTCGTCGGGAAATTTCACGAGCTATCACAAATTGACTCGATTGGCCGGGGAATTAAACAAATAAACACAAACAGGACTTCCGCAACGCGGGGTCTTGTTTGCTTACTTATGAATAACGAAATAACAATACTAAACAGGGAGTTAAAATGAAAAACTTAAAAAACTATTTATAATAATGACTTTAATACTTTTTGTATCAAACAACAATTCAATATTTGTCCAGCACAACAATATGCACAATAATGTGCAAAACAATGCTTCTCAAATAGGATGAATTTCAGACGATAGGGAAGAGATATTTGAAAAGGAAAAACTTCTGACTCAAGGATGGATAGATATGAAATCTATAATTTCAGGAAAACATTTTAGGATAAATATAAATAATAAGTTAGTTGTCCATGAGCACGGAGCTGAACCGGATTCTGGTGCTGTCGGATTCAGATTCTTTGGGAAAGGGAGTCTGTTGATTTCTAATTTTGAAGTTCATGCACTGTGAAAAAATGATTTTCAGTAATGGAGTATGACTTTTAACCTTCCTGCATTTTTAAAGTAATTTAAAACTATAAAATTATTTAAAGTATTTTATGGTATAAAATAAAAGCGCCCAACCTGAATAAATAATACATAACATCCAATATACTACTCGAATAGTAAGTTTAGATTTGAATGATATTATCGATTATCCCGAGTAAATCCTTAACATATCATGCGCCTGACTTGAGACTTTCAGGTAAGAAATATAAAATTCCAGGCATTTCCCGAGTTTATTTTAGATCATAAACTAAATAATTGACTTTGGCATTATAATTGTCTCTATTTATGCATAAATAAATTAATAATCACAATAAATAAAGGATCAATATGAATAACTTAAAGAAATATTTAGCAGTAATAATTATGTTACTTTTTGTATCAAGTAATAATTCTTTATTCGGGCAACATGGTAACATGCACAACAATTCGTCTCAAATGATGAACCATAATATGCAGAATATGCAGCAGATGACGGAACATATGAACAAAATGACAACTCAAATGCAGGATATGATGCAGAATATGAACCAAAATATGAATCAGAACATGACCGGCAATGATCATAAAATGAATAACAAGGGTCACTCCAATAATATGATGAATGAAGGTTCAATGAGCATGATGAAAGACATGCAGAAAATGTCTGGACATATGGAAGGTATGTTGGAGCAGATGAATAATTTGCTGAAAAACAAAGAGATGATGGGAGATGAAAATATGATGAAAAACATGAATGAAATGATGTCTAATATGGATGAAGTAATGAAGAATTATAAGAACATGTTAAATTATTACCAGAATAATAACGGCAATAAAAAAGCTGAATAACTATAAGGGTAAAAATGAAAAAGTTGTTTAATATATACATTAGTATTTTAGTATCCTTTATGGTTGTTTCGAATATTGCTGCTCAAGATAAATGGTATTATTACACTTCATTTCAAATGCAGATCAACGACCAGCAGAATGACTATTTGTTATATAATGGGATTAGGTTTCAGACTCAAGATTTATATCTGAGTCTGAGCATTCCATTAATATTTAATCATGATAATACAGCTAATTCCAATACTGGAAATACATCAAATGAAATGATGGGCAGTAATGGAATGAGTGCATTCAATAACATTGATTTTGGAGATATTTATATAAACGGAAGTTATAAGTTAATTCAGGAAAGCGGATCATTCCCGTCTTTTTCACTTGAAGGATATGTGAAGTTACCCACAGCCCCTGCTGATTATTATTTCGGTTCAGGAAGCGCTGATTTTCAAACAGCAGTAGGGATAAGGAAGATTATAGGCAGTTTCTTTTTGTACGGACAGGTGGGTTACTTGTTTTTAGGTACTCAAGATGAAAATGTTTTAAATCCTTTAACAATCAGCTCCGGAATCGGTTATGCTTTCATGAACGGGGAACACTCAATTATTTTAGGATATGATTCTTATTCAACAGTTGTTCGAGGTTCAGAATCACCGGAACAAATTGCCGTGGGATATAATTATATGATTAAACGCGGATTGTTCCTCAACTTTATTACTTCAAAAGGTCTAAACAACTCGACTTCAGATTATTCATTTTCAGGCGGCATTAATTTGGAGCTTTAAGTTATTTAACAAATGACAATAATTTTTAATTAAAAAATAGAGGTGAAATAAATGATTAAGCAAATATTTACAATATTAGGTCTGTTTATAGTTTCAAATTTATACGGACAACATTTCGGAGGGCATGGTTATTTGAACCCGGATTCTTTAGAATCAGTAACGGTTACAGGCACTGCTATTATTGATGAAAATTCAGTTCATCCAATTTACTATTTGGATGTTGACGGCGATACAAATGCGGATTATCATTTAAGTTTCGGTCCTTTTTGGTACACACCCGATAGTTCAAACGCAACAAGACCGTTAAACGGAGATCAGATTACTATTACCGGCGGTCTTCACGCTGACGGTGGAATGAATGAAAGTACTATAGTTGTTTACGAAATTAATGGAGAATTTTGGAGAGATCCTTATTATGCCGAATGGAATAATATGGGGCGGCATAGTCATAATATGGGGAATCACCACGATGGCGGTCAAGGTTATGGATTCGGCTGGGACCATGATACATTAAAGACAACTGAGTTAAGTGGAACTGTTATTATTGACACTACATTTTATTTTGGGCATTATTATCTTGATATTGATGCTGATAATCTGCCTGATTATTTTCTTAACTTTGGTCCCTATTGGTATGAACCGGAATCAGGAGCAACAAGACCTTCAAGCGGAGAAAGTATTACAATTATTGGCGGTTTATTGGAAAATGATGAAGCTACTCCAATGTTAATAGTTTATGAAATAAATGGACTTGAGTGGAGAGATTCTTCAACTTTAGGGAGTCATTTCGGTGGGGGATGGATGCATAACACAAATGATACAATTAGTTTTCATTCACCTTTCGATAATATGGATAGACTGACTTTCCATTCAGGTTGGAAGAACGGAGGTATGCACGGGCATGGCGGAGGTTCTTTGCCTGATTCTCTTTTCTGTCAATTTTTTGAAGTTTATCCTAATAACATTCCGAATTTGGATAACCACAAAGTATTAGCCGGTTATGAAGTTAATATGTACTTTCCTAACGGTAGTAACGGAATGTGGGATAACGGTAGAATGGGTAACCATATGAGTCTTGGTTCAAATGTTGATTTCATGTTACATTATACTGATATACAATTAGAGTTTTCAGGTGTTGATGAAAATAATATTGCCGTAAAATATTGGGATAACCAGGGAGAAAATTGGGTCGAAATCCAAAACGCAACAATAAACACAGAAAGTAATACAATATCATTTTCTAATGAAGAAGTGAGCAGCTATATAATATTATTTGATAATCAATCTGTAACTTCGATAACTGATCAACAGCAAATAATACCAGACAATTTTGCGCTGAATCAAAATTACCCGAACCCTTTTAACCCGAGCACCAACATTGAATTTAGTATTAAAACTCAAGGTAACTATTCAGTAAAAGTATTTAATATTATTGGACAGGAAGTTGCAACTTTAACAAATAGAGTATATGCACCGGGTAACTATAAAGTAAACTGGGATGCTGGCAAATTAACTTCAGGAATTTATATTTATCAACTTTCAGGTAATAATGTACTTCTTAGTAGAAAAATGATTTTGGTTAAATAAGCCTCTATTTACTTATATATGTAAAATATCAAATCAGGGCAGAAAAGATTCTGCTCTGATAATTTCAGATATTATATAAAAGTATTCCCACTAAAATCTCTAAAGTTTTTGTATCACCTTTCCCACATTAAAATAGAATACTCATATATAATTGTTATTTATAAAAAGGCATATAGCGATGTTATGTCTTATTATAAAGTTGTCCATTAGCAAATTTTTATTGTAAAATTTATTCAGCTCGAATTATTCCCAAAACCCCAAATCAATAAACAGCCCCCGGGGGTTGTTATTGTGCGGACATCTGACCTGGTATAAGTAAAGTAGTGACATGGTACCTTTTTGCTTTTCGATGCGAGGTACCGGGGGTCTAAAAATACATAACAAATCTTTACAGCCTCTCATTGGTTAATCCGGTGAGGGGCTTTTTTGTTTTAAAGCTAATAGAATAAAAAAAACAATTCACTAAATTAACATAATGGAGAAACAACCATGAAAAACCAAACAGCAAACAACTCGTATGAGTATCACTTTTTCAATTCCGCAATCCATAACATTTCAAAAGTGGAATTCCAGTCACTCTTCTTCAGCGAGGCAGATATTGAAAGAACACTGTTAGAAGGTAAATTCAGCTTTGCGTATTTGAGAGAAGATAAACTCAGAACGATTGATGTTTACGACTCTCAAGGTGTGCTTATTAAATCAAATGATTTCCTTGGTAGGTTTGGAATTCAAATCAATAGCAGTAATCTGTTTAAGACCGGTAAATATCTAAGCCGTGTATTCAGACCGAGTAAGTATGGTGGGTTCATTGATAACTTGGATATCCACATGAATCAAAGTCATAACGGAAAAGAGACAGACGGTATATCGCTAATATCGTTACGACTCGCTCACAGACTTGGATGGAAAGAAGCGCATCCAGAGATGTCAGCTCAGTTTACGTTATTCTACAAAGACGGATTAGTAAAAGGTCATTGCGTTGTTTCAGATAAGATAGAGCATGATGTTGTTATATACGGTGATGATAATATTAAGAAAGAGATCACGCTAATTAACGGATTAAATTATATCGCCTTTGAGCCGGTAAAGTTAGGTAATTCCTTACGCCTCGACATACAATCACTCCTCAATTTATGGGAAGTATTCGAAGGTGAGCAGTATCTTCAATGGGCATTCGACGGGATCGAAAAATTCAAGGAAGATTTGTTTAAAGGCAAACTCGTTAATTGGCTGGATAACTTTGATGAGATAGATAATGAAAAGTTTGAGAGCGAGAATTGGACGTTAAGAAAAGCAATCTGGAGCAGGGTTGATTACAGAAGATATCCCGGACTTGTGAGAGCGGCATGGACAATGTTCAGAAGTTCTATACTTACGTACGCAGAAAATAGTAAAGGCGAACCGGTCTTTAGAATTCCAGTACCGGATGGAAAGCGAGCATACTTAAGAGTCGATTTACGAAATCATAATAAAGATGGCAATTTCATTACAACGGTTAAACGATATAAAGTTGAGCTTGACAATTTCGGTAATCTATGGATAAATCCTAAAGACGCGTATAATACACTTTTAACACTCGGAGGCGCTGACTTTGATGACAGCGTTGGGATTATACCGGTTGAAGATAACAAAGCAATTATCTATCGTAACCCAAACCAATACGGCGAACTTATCCATACTAAAATAATCTATAACGGTGTTAAGGTTGAAGTCGGCCATACAATCACCGGCAGTTTTCCAAGTAAGAACTCAGTCATTGATCGCATAGAATTTCAAAGGGCTCTATGGGATAATAAACTGTTTAGTGAATGGCTTAAGAAAAGAATGAAATACATTCCCACAAATAAATCTATTCTGGATTATACTTTAGCTAATCTTATTCGTGCTTATAATACTATAAAAGATAATTCAACAAATATAGGTTACGCGGCAAACGGAGAGATGGCAAGATCGGCTATAAGAATAACACAAAAAGATTATTTCCATAAAATCAGACATAATTTTTATTGGGATCTTGAAAGGATTATTGACGCTACAGTTAAAGACGGCATTGCGGCAGATGACGATATGAAGGCGGTCTCAGATATGTATGAGTTTATAATCGAAAATAATATCCCATTGCCAAAATCATTGCTCTATAGATTTCCACAAAAGGTTCAAGATAGAGTATGTTTAGCTGATAAACATCCGCTTGATGAATTATTGGAGGCGGTCAAATACTTTATAGATGAAGCCGACAAAGAAATTTTAGGCAGTGGTTCTGTAAGCAAAGGAAACAGAGTAAAAGGAAAAATTGATAATCTGGATATCCCGCTTATTGAGATAGGCAAATCAAATCTCGACAATCCTCTTTTTGAGATTGGTGTATCACTGTTGGGTTACTATAATAAGAACATAGCTATACTGCTTGATAAAACAGACCAGCTACCCGCATTTGAAAAAGAGATAATACGCAAGGAAGGGATAGACAAAATACAGAAAGCTTTTTTGTCGAAGCTTAGTAGATATTCGATAGATGAAAGAAGTCTGCTCGCGAAAGTTTTTGCCTACCAGATATATAAAACTAACAGAGCACCACATGACAGTATATTATGGATTAGGGATATTGACGGTTTAAGAGGAACAGCTAATGATACAATTCAAATGCTTGCAAACTTAGAATTGGGATGCCATATAAAAAACAATGGCAGCCTTAATAGAATAAGAGAAAAGAAAGTCGAAAGGATAACTACAAAGAACATTCGCATATGGTCGAGCGATTCAATATCAAGTGTCAAATATGAATGCGCTTCTGAAATATTGATTGAATCAAACAAAGCTCTCATTAAGGGAAGTATTCTAAACGTTGGTGAAGAGTGCCGCATTTCGGAGGGTGTTTACAAAATTCATTCAGTTGTTCAAGCAGTAAGTCGCAGCAACAACAGACCTCTCAAAAATAGTCTCGTGGTTTATCTACAATACTAAGAGTAAAATAAATCCTCCGCACGTATATATCCGTGGGGATTTTTTCCTTGCCATAAACTCCGCTTAAGACACACCTATAATTAATGATTTGAGTTTTACACCAAGTTTCTTAAACGCTCCGCTAAGTCTTGAAAGACCTTTCTTAATGTCTTTTGCTATTTGAATCATTATTGCGCAATAAATAATAATCGGTATCGAAATGATAATTAGTATCACTAAAAATATTTTGGTCGGTAAGCCCATATGATCTCCTGAAGTTTAATTGTGAAGACAAATAAGCTTCGGGTATTTCGAGAGATCAAGAAAAATCCATCACAATTTTACCCTCAAAACATAAAAATCAATTATAACAAATTAAGGAGGTGTTCCATGTTCACACTATTAGCAGTGATATTCTTTCTATTCATAATATTCGCGTTACTTCGAATACTCTTCGGGATAGTTGTTGTACTTAAGAAATATCTCAACGGTGAAATCCAACTATCTATTGAAGAAAAACAAGAAATGAAAAAAAGCTTTTGGAACGGAATAATGTTAGTCATTAGACATTTGTTCTTATTTAAATAACTAAAACAAACTGGAGGAAGTATATGCAAGAAGGACATGATTTTATAAACGAGCTTCTGCTTGAAGCAGAGCAGAAAGAAACAGAGCTGTCGTTCGCTCACTTTGATTTAATTATTAAAGAAATTTCTGATTTGTACAATTTAATAGCACGTACAATTAAAGAAGCCGAGTCTGAAATAGAGATTATAAATGACTGGGCTTTAAACCGTAATGTAAAACATCAAGAGAAGATTGAATTTCTGCAGAAGAAACTCGAAGCGTTTATTCGGTCACAGAATCAGAAGACAATAAACCTTCCGCACGGCACACTTAAAATTAGGAAGAAAGCAGATAAAGTTGAGATAACAGACATGGATGAATTTCTAAAGTCGGCTACTCAAATGATGCTGACTGTAGTGCCGGAATCGGTAAAACCAAATCTTAACGGTATCAAAACTGCTATGAAAATGTCCGGTAAAGTGCCGAAAGGTGTGGAGGTTATCGAAGGTACAGAAGAGTTCTCACTTAAAATAAAGGAGGTTAATAATGACTCAACGAACTAAACTTGAACTTGAGTTAAATAAGCCAACGGAGATAGAGTTGCTTTATGACGAATGTGTTTCTGGAAACAGTCAATACGGAGATTATTATTTATACGCAGTTAAATCAGATGGAAAGGAATGGTCATTCTTTCCGAATGAACAAGTCCACTTTCAATTGAAGACTTTACGCCGGGGAGATAAAGCCGTTATTACAAAGTTAGCTTCGCAACGCGGGAATAAAATAGTAACAACATTTGATGTGCAAGTAAATAACAAAGTCTCAGTATCAGCGGCGGCTGAACCCGAATATATAAATGATACAAACGAGGACAAATACACTGACCGTTACTATGAAGTGATTCTGCAAAGCTACCGTGATGCTTTAAAGATACAAGGTAAGTTAAACGGGCTTGTCGATGTGAACAAGATAGCAATTACTCTCTTTATCGCCAGAAGTAAGTAGGAGGCATCATGAGTTCACTAAAAAAAGAAATCTATGCTCAAATAACGGAGCAACTCAAAGAGAAACTTTCTCAAGGCACAATCCCATGGCGAAAATCTTGGGAAGTTGGATTGCCTACAAATCTGCAAAGCAAACATACATACAACGGAATAAACTTTATAAACCTTTGTATGAACGATTATCCGAGTCCGTATTACGTTACTTTTCTTCAATGCAAGGAACGAGACGGATATGTTAAGAAGGGAGAGAAAGGAAGCTGGGTTATATATTGGGATTTGAAGGAAGTCCCTTCAAATAGTGATGAAGAGGTAAAACGTGTACCTTTTATAAAGAGGAGCATTGTATTTAATCTCGCGCAAACTTCATTGTTTTATGATAATGACGAAGAACGGAAAATTATTCAATGTGAGGAAGTTATCAAAGGTATGGAGTTGCGCCCCGATATTAGGCACAATACACTTCGGGCTTATTATTCTCCGGTTGAGGATTATATATCCTTACCGCCGGTTCACTCTTTTAATTCAGAAGCGGAGTATTACTCAACACTTATGCACGAACTAATTCATTGGAGTGGACATACTTCAAGACTGAATAGAAAGAGTTCCGTTTCTGATGAAGAACTTTACAGCTTCGAGGAATTAATCGCCGAAATCGGAAGTGCATATCTTTGCGCATTGACCGGGATAGCTCCAAAGACTCTCGACAACCAAGCAGCGTATATACAAGGCTGGCTTAAATTAGCAGAGTTAGATGAAGACGTATTTATGAAAGCCGCCGTCGAAGCTCAGAGAGCGGTTAACTACATTATCACACCACATACAAACAGTAAATCTAATGCCGCATAATAATCATTAATTAATAAATCACATTTTTTAACACATTTAGGAGAAAACTAATATGTCGGCTACGTCAATAGTTATATGGGCAACTTCTATTTATATCCCGTTTTGGGTATTTGTAATGCTAAGTTTAATGTCTATATCAAAATCAGTATTTGATCACTATAAGAAAATTGAGAACCCTTTAAAACTCAAAAGAGGTTTTGTTATAGCTTTCAGAGCATCACTTGTATGTTTTGTATTTTATTTCACACTTACGTTCTTTCTATATTTTACGAACCTATATTTTAACAATACACCATATTACACTGGCTCAGTATCGTTGCTTGTATCACTTTACACGTATTACAAAATGATAATTACTTACGGTAAGAAAGGCGCTTTCATCGAAACTATCAAATCTATAAGCAAACTCTGGAAATAATAACAACTCTCGCCAACAGCTTCATTCTATAAATCATTAAATAAAAACTAACAACCAAAATTATGGAGGCATAATGTATTCAAACAGAAGTATTTCATTTAAACAGATAGTGTTCACAATGTTATTAGCTTTGCTGATAATCGGATGTGAAACAATCCCTTTAGACCTAACATATAGTTGGGAGACTTACGAGCAAGATAAAAGTAAACTTCGGCTGCTCCCGGAAATTTCGAACGAAGACCTATTTTATCTTGATAAATATATTGAAGCAAATACATTGCTTCCCGAATTTGCGATAGTTGGCGGCTCATATAATTTATTAAAAGGTATAGAATACCGAACGTTAATCGACCTATCTAAATTGTATATCGAAGAACAAAGAGAGAAACTGAAAACCGCGCCGGATTCTATACAAATCAAGTATCTTGGTATAAAGAAGGTCAAACACAGCTCATTACACTATAATTTATTTGAAGTTACAAATCTGTATCACAAGCGGCTTCACCATATGGAAGGAATTTGGAGGTTCTCCCATTACGGAGAATATCTCAAGGAATATACGGACGCCTACATTGTTGATCTTGATCCGAACGAGAAAACACTTGTGAAATCAGATGACTTTTCGTTATGGCTGACTGATCATAATTCAATAGCGGGTAAGTCCCCAGGCTCAATCAGCATTGAGTTTATACCGAGAATATTAAAGTTCGCTGACGGAACACGTGAGAATTTTATTATAGAACCATATTAATTTAACACTGAATTTCAGTTGTCCCCGACGAGTTTTTGAAGGACTCTTTGGGGACAATATAAATCAATCTTAAAGAGGAAGACTTATGAAACATTACATCAAAACAATCACTTGGAAGTTTAAAGACAGTACAGAAGCCTATCCGCAGCTTAAGAACAAGCGTATCAAGATTACCTCACCTTCAGATGTATTTGATAACTTCCGTTTTTGTTTGACGGAGAAGTAAGGGAAAGATTTGTAGTATTCTGGTTAAGCAGTGCAAACATAGTAACTGGGTTTGAGATAATCTCAGAAGGTAATCTTAATAGCAGTATTGTTCATCCACGAGAAGTTTTCAGAGGCGCAATCGTAGCCACTTGCGCTAATATAATTATCGCACATAATCATCCGTCCGGAAATCCGGAGCCCTCGCGAGAAGACATTAACATCACAAAGAAGTTAGTCGAAGCCGGAAAGATAATCGACGTGACTGTATTTGATCATATCATCTTTGCTGAAGGTAAATACACATCATTAATCGAAAGCCGATTGATTTAACGAACATCATTACTTAAGTCCAAATCCTAAACCATTCCTAACGATTACGGAGACAAACGTGAAAACTACAAGAAAGATTTTAAAACAGCATAAGCATATTCAAGGCTTTGTCGCTGAGAATATATCAATTGAAAGTGATGAAATAACGTGTCCTTATTGTTATTCACTTACGACCTATATATACGGACAAGATTGTAAATGTGAAGTCTGCAGACAGAGAATAAATGATGGGGACTTGATTTATGACAATCAATAAGAAGATCGTTCTTAATGTAAATAAGCCCTATGATTATAAGCCTATTCCGCAGAGTGAAGTTAAGAAAATATGGGAGTACGTGTCCGGAGAATTGATTGAGATAGCAAACAGGTTTGATGGTCCGTGCCGGATTGAAATGCATATAATAGCAAAAGGAAATGCTTAGTAAATCACTAATATTGTATGAAAATATCCTTTTTATAACTATTTTTACAACTTTTTAATTAACAATTAAGAATAATTAGAAAGAGTGATTTTGGGATTATGTTGCAAAGTAATATTTCGAAGCAAATCAAGTTCTTCTTAAATATTAATTATGATCACAGGTTTGTATCCGCACCTAAAAACTTACTATCGAACTTCAATTCGGCCCGGAAAATATATAATCTTTTTAGTGATGAAAAGAATTACTTTATTGCTGCAAGAGTAGGGTACGGAAAAACAACTAACGCAATTCAATTAGCAAATAAGTTTAAAACCAAGAGCTGTATCATACTCCCATTAAATGCTAACGTAATTGAGTTTGAGGAGTATTGTAAACAGCATAAAATTTCAGTAGGTGTTATAAGGAGCCTTGGAGAAGATGCAACGAGAAAGCAAAAAATTCAGCGCAATTCCGATATTAAGAAGATGATATCATCTGATGATACCTTTGTTTATTTATCAGTGTATGATAATCTGCATCATTTTTGTCAAAATTCTAATTTTGATTCTAAACAGTTTAATATTATTGTCGATGAAGCTCACAACATTGTTACAAGTTATAAATATAGAACAATGGCAATTGAAGGAATAATAAAGCATTTACCTAAGTTTAGAAAATACATTTTCTTATCAGGAACTCCTGAGGGAGCAATGGATGACGAGTTAGATTTTAAGAAATATTTGTTTTTGGCAAGGAGAAAAAAAGAATCTTACAAAAAAGCAACGATATCTATTGTTAAGTATCAAGATGGCGGAATCAAAAAACTGCTGCATCACATAGTTTGCAAAAAACCGAATGGTAAAGTTATTATTCTTATTAATAATAGAAAGCTTGTTAAGAAGTTTGCACTTACACTTCAAAAGTATTTGCCAGAGTGCTCAGATGGTCAAGGTGTTTATAAATTGTCAAGCGATTATAAACAGGGAGATTTATTCTTAGAAATTGCTAAATCAAAACGGATACCTGACTACGTTAAATATTTAGTCACGACAAGTGTAATAGCAGAAGGAATGAATATATTGAATGAGGATATTGACTCATTATATATGCTTGACGTTGATGATTGGTGGTTAAAAAGACAATTTATCGGGAGGTTTAGGTTAGGCGTTAACAAAATATACGATTTCTTAAGTTATAAATACGAATATACTCAAAAATGGTTCCTTCCAAGTAAAGCCCGCAAGGAATTAGTTGAATGCGCAGAGAAAATTGCTGAAGCAAAGAACACTATTAATAAAATGGGATTTGGAAATATTCTCCCCTCAGAATCAGACCAAATCATAAGGTTAGACAAAGAAAATAATCTTGAAAAGTGGAGCAACGGTGAATTTAAAGTAAATAAACTAATGGTATTTATAAATATTATTGAGAAGCTTAATAGGATTATGGCACTGGACTCAAACAGGGCTATTGAATATTATAGATATATAGCTGGATTCAACGATGTCACTGTAGTTAATTATTCTGATGAATTTAGAGATGATTTATACAATTCAAAATCTTATCAACAGGTAAATTCAATTGCTGATAAAGAATTAGTGAATAATTTTTTTAGCATGCTTAATACACATATCTATTTTACAGAACCAAGTCTTTATGCTTCTAAAACTTTTGATAGAGATATAATTACTAATAGCGAGGAGCCTAACAGTTTTAAATCTCAATACTATCAATTACTTAAATCCGGTAATTTTATTGAAAGCCTTCTTAATTATTTAATGAAGCTTTCTACAAAAGGATACCCGACTGGATACTTAAAATACCTTTACAATTTGAAACTTGATAAACCTAATATTGATTTGAAAAATGAGACCATTGCATTTAAAAATATGATGATAAGGGATTTGAAAGTTATAGATGAAGAAGAAGGCAAACTACTTTTACGCAGCCAGTTGTACCCAAAGTTTAACATTATATGGGATTTGAATGACTATTTGAAAAATGTAGATTATATAGAAACTAAAATATTAAATGAAGAATTTCATAACATTTGTATGAAGTACGATAAACAAAACTGGAAATTAGATGAAGCTTATGAGATAATTAATTCATTATTTGATTCCGGGAAAATTCAATATCGAAAAGGGAGTAAGAACAGGATTACAGGTGAAAAGGGAGAGGATTATTACGTAAAACCAATTGGAGCCCCTAAAATATTTGATAATCTCTATTCCATCACTGAGATGGATAAATTTCGTTACAATTTAATGCTCAAAGAATTGTTACATAGATGTTTGGATAATCTGTTAATTAAAACAAATTAGATTTTGGAATTAAGGAATATAAAGTATAAACATGATTTCCCCAGAAAAATAGACTCAAATCTTAGATGTTTTATCTCTCATTTTACGCATATGGGTTTATATTAATACTACGTACTATTATTTTGTTCCTAAAATAATAGCAGACAGATGAAAGGAAGATGAAAAAATATATTTTATATAAATATTATAATAAATTTATGGAATGACATTTAACTTCGCATTAAATTCCTTCGGAATGACAGATGAAGATAAAGCAGAAATAGCTTCGCTTTTCACTTCGTGAAGACAGGTGAAAATAGTTAGACATTACGAATAATTACATCATTTGTAGAAATTCTCCCAAACAATCCCAAATAGTCCCAACTTCATTAGAAAACTCAAATTGTTTTGTGAAACAAAATAGATGAATAAGACTAATTAGAAATTGTCTTCCTGGATAATAGCTTTGCCATTATTTAAAGGGATTTAAATTCTGAAAAGGAGACATACTCTCATTAATGAAACTAATTTTATATAACTCAATTCATAATCAAAATAAAATAAGGAACTAAAATGAAATCAAAAGTACTCGAAAAATTAAAGTTATCGGAACAATTGAATGTACCAAAAGAAGTCCTTGGACTGGTAGGAAAATACATAACAAGTGAGGATCATACTTGTAGAAATTCTGATCGGATACGACAATTATTAACTGATGATAATAAGTATAATCTTATTGTGGCGCCGACCGGTAGTGGAAAAACTTCAAATCTTATAGGTATTGCCAAGGAAATGGGTTTGGAATATGTTTCTGTCTCTCCGCTAATAGCCTTAGCCGAACAAACAGCACAGAATATTGAAATTCCGGGTATAAGCAAGGAGGAAGCAAATCGTTTGGGGATGACATTAGGTGAGTATATCGAAGAATACTCATCGCAATGTACGGCAGTATTCGATAAGCTGAAGATTATAATAGACAACAGTGAAGCTGGAAACAAAATACTAATTGTCGATGAAGCTCATCATTTAGTTACAAGCTCAGGCTTTAGAAGTAAGTCACTTAGGTTCTTGGAAGAAAGCCTCCCGAAATTCAGAAAGGTAATATTTCTAACGGGAACACCTGAAGTATTGTATTTGCATCCACTAATAAGAGGGGCTAAGATTTTGAAATTTGGAGACATTGTGAATTCTCCGGCAGCAAAGTACAATTATAAAATCATTCCATATCAAAAAGCAGGTATGCGTAAAATGCTAAGACATATGATGGATAATGAGACAAACGGTAAGAACATAGTCTTTATAAATAATCTAAAACACTTGTTGTTAGTGAAAGAATTTTTGATAGAAGCTGGAGTGCCAACGGAACATATATTTGTTGCTCATTCTGGTTCTAAAAAGAGCGGATACTTTAGGTACTTGGTTGAACATGAAATGATTCATCCCGACATACGATATTTTCTAACCACATCAGTGATTTCCGATGGGGTAAATATTAACAATGATGATATAGAAAACTTCTATTTGTTTGATACAATGGATTTGACCTTGCTTAGGCAAATAATCAAAAGACCAAGGAAACAAGTAGGATATATCTATGATTTTGTAAGCGGAACAGTTAAAGGCACTATACCGAACATTATTGATTGTCATGGGAAAAAACGTCTTTCGATAACGTCAATATTAGATTTTGCGAAACAAATAAAACGAAACAATCCATATACATTGGATTATTTAATGACGGAGTGTAAAATGCCGGGATTATACTTCAACAATTGGAATGATCCGGTTCTGTATGAATCAGAGATAATAAGAATGGTATTTGAGGAATTCCACGATTCTACTTCCAATGATCCAACAATTAGAAGAGAGCTGTTGATAGATTTGGAAGGTTGGTCTGAAGAAAATATTGTTATTGAAAGAAATGAGTTAATAGTCAACGAATCTATCACAAACTTACAAAGGAAAATAAATAATGACATTATGGAGGACATGAAATTAATGGCTGATATGTTATTTGATCCTGAGTATAATAGGTATATAAAACTCGCTTTATCATACGGTGATTCATATACAAGAGGGATACTTAATATGGGTAAAGAAGATGAAATTGACAAAGAAGCTTATGATTTTTTCACAGCTGAGTTTAATGATCTTTCCGTGAAATTGTTTAAGAAGCGATTGAAATTCTTGGAGGATCTTAATTTCAGCGATAGAGCTGTAAAATCAATTCTCAAACTACAAGAGAAGGAATTTTCTTTATTCATGGATAGAGTAATCTACGGGGGACTTCTATACATCATTTTATCCGCGAGATATATAATTGAGACATCTGGTTTTGATACAAGGCTTGATAACATAAAGAAGGAACTACTTTATATTTATAACAAACTTGAGCGATTAAATTTTGAAATAGAGAATGTCGATTCGTTCAATAACCAGTTAAAATTGTTTTGTAGAGAAAATGGGTTTAAATCTGTTTTTGGAAGTAGAAAATCTCTTCAAAAAGTATTAGAACTAAAAAGAAAGAAAAGACAAATCGACGGCAGTTCTCATAACTATTATGAAGTTAGTTTAGTATGTTTCCCAGAAATAACGCTTCGGACTATTGAAACAGAACCTGGAGATGAGCAAATGTTGCTACGAAAATATGAGGCATACTACTCTGAGTTCTTGTCACAAGTAAAAGTTTCGGGCGGTCATTCGAAAGCAGCTTAGTAGAATTCGCACTGCCGGAGCACATCAGTTATACCAAGGAGAGAAATTCTCCTTTCTATTTATACACTTAGCTACTCAGATTTGGGACTTTCATATATAGACTGATATGAAAACTGAGTAACTGGCGTATCCAAATTACCAGTAATACCATAGTTTATCAAACACCTCACTTAACCGACCACTTACAAGAGCATGAATATGCTCGTTTGCGGAGACCTCCTTAAGTAACCGGTTTTAAGAACCGGTTACTTTTGAAATGGAGGCTGTCACCAAACAAGTATTGTCTTGGAATTTGGGAGGCAAGATAAATCTGGCTTGTCTTATAAAGCTGTTTAGATGTAAAGCTCATAGAACAATTATGGTAGTCACCTTTTTGAGAATGGAGGTATTCTTCCTTGAATAGGAGGCTTCCATCATTTTAATAATATAATCTATACATAAACTAAAGGAATCATTTATGAATGAAAGAACATGACAATAACTTCCGGTTGCTGTCACGATCAGCAGCCGCAGAAAAACTTGGCATAGGAAAGACCACTTTTGCCAAGTTGATTGAGCAAGGGGCATTAAGAGTTACTTATATAAACGGAAAAATTAAAATCTCCGTTAAAGAACTAACACGCTTCCTTGACGAAAATACTCGACCACTTCCTGAAATAGAGGAAGAATTGAATCGAGACCCCCGTTTTAGACTTAAGCAAATTTTACCCTCAAATAAAGAGTCGCATAAAATAAGAGGGAAATTTAATTCCGATTTAATATTCAATAAACTAAAACAAGAGGTAGCTAATGGCATCGGTTTATAAGAAAAATAATCGAATCTATATCTCGTATTATGATCAATCACTTGGAAAAAGTAAAGATAGAAGTACTGGACTTACCTTCAACAAACATAACCTTAAGATAGCCAAGCAAATGGCTGTTCAATTACAAGACGAGCTTGATAAAAAAGGTGAGGAATTGAAAACATTAGGTATTGAAAGAGTCACTATCCAAACTGCGTTTGACCATTTCAAACGTGTGAACGCAGACAAACACTCAAGGACACTATACGAGTATGATTGGTTTTATGATAGGTTCAAAAAGGAATTCCCGCCGGATTTACCGTGTACGATAATTACTAAGTTAAGGACTGAGGAATGGCTAACTGAAATTAGAAAGCTCCCATATCAAAGGAATACGATTCATTGTTTATCGAAGGTGCTTAAGAAATTTCTGGGCTTCCTGTTTGAATATAACTACACATCGGTATTTAAAATAAATCGTGATGTGCTAATTAAACCAGAGATAAAGTCAATAATAACCTTCAGCAATGAGGACTTAATTAAATTCTTTGACGGAATGAAAGATAAGAATAGCAATTTCATAACAACAATGTCGTTAATGTTCTATACCGGACTTAGACCAAGCGATATTTATAATGTTACAGTGAAGGACTTAGACTTCAAGAACAAGCTTATGCATTACTATTCGCAAAAGACTGATGAACACTTCATTGTTCCTTTTCATGATGATTTAATTCCAATCCTTGAAAAGAGGTGCTCCGAAATTAAGGAAGGGAAGTTACTGAATTATGACAGAATAGATAGTATAGGAAGAGCATTCCGGCGATACCTTGATGATATAGAATTAACCGGCAAAGGATATACTCTTCGAACGTTTAGAAAGACATTTATTACGGCAGCGCATGCGAGCGGTATGGACTTAGCGACTGTCTCAAAACTTGTAGGACATCATAATATTTCTACGACAGCAAAGTATTACAATAAACTAAGTGTAAACAAACAAGCACACGAACTAAACAAAATTAAACTAATCAAAAAGGAGAATTAAAATGTACCTTACAATCGACGAAATCTTAGACAATGAAGTAATTGACAAATCTCTTCCAACTGATCTATTAAATCTTCTTCTCATTTTTTTTGATCAAGAGGATTGGGAAGAAATTGGCGAGTTTCTTAACGCGAAGTTGGATAAGAGCAAAGTAACATTCAGAAGCATTACATTTGTTTACTTAATGTTTTTATTAGATACTCTTTGGGAAGACTTTGAAAAATTTGATGAATCTGATAAGACCGATTTAGAATTCCCACCTATAAACTTTAATTGATAGTACTCTGATAAACCCTGTAATCATAACGATTGCGGGGTTTATTATATAACCACAAACCTGTTTGACATTAAAATAGAACGACAAAAAAGAAATATTACAACTAATGAATTTTAAATAAGCATAAACATTTATATAAAAGTAAACATCATAAAATAGGAGAACAAAAAAATGTTACATCAAAACACTGGAGTTTTTGAAAATGAATTCGCTGAAAAATTGTTTTTTGAAGTGTTAATGAAATACTTATTAATATTTTTTAACGAAAGCGATTGGGATGAAATTTCAATTCTCTTAATTAGGAAACTAAAAAGTAGCAATGTCAGTTGGGACGGTAGTAAAATTGAAGTAATGGCAGAACTTGAAAAGGATGTAATTGAATTTCTTAATTCGATGGAGTCAAATATAAATTTCCCGCCAACAATATATAATTAAAAATACCTCTTAAAAGCCCTACAGTCATAACGACTGTGGGGTTTATTTCTTTATGAGTTTTGAAAAAATAATGATATAATAATTATTATGTAACAAATAATCTGTATATAAACTGAAGTATTCCTTGAATAATTATCACTCTCAAATATTGCTAAAATAACAACTATACGTAATGTTGCAAAAAATACAATTAGCATAAGATATTTTAAAATATTTGTGAGAGTTCCATTCAAATAAATGTTTTGCCCCAATAAGATGATCTCTAAATTGAAAATCGAAGCCATCGCCGAAACAAGACCAACAACAAAACCCAATACAAAAATTATAGCCTCATTGTTAAATTTTGCAACTACTGAAAAGAGTTTGGCAAATACATAAGCCAGAGATAGCTCAAATATAATTGTAATTATAATCTTTAAAACTATACTTAAGTTTGGTAGCAAATAAAGAGAGTCATCAAATATTTTTATGTCAACAATATTTGTTAACGCTAATACAAAATTACCTATTGTTACTATTGAAGATATGATTGATAAAGTACGCTCAACTCTACTCATCAAAAACCTATCAATTATGTATTATATAAAAATAACATACATTTTATTCATCTGAAACGGGAATTAATAAATTCTAAAAACAGAAGTATTGAAGGTAAAAGAAAAGTTCTACTGCAATTTCTACTGCAGCAATTTTGTTTAAAATAAAAAAGCCTTGCAAGTTATTGTCTTACAAGGCTTTAAGAGCGGGGCCGACGAGACTCGAACTCGCGACCTCCTGCGTGACAGACAGTGGGATTTCTGCAATCCTGCTGTCAATTCCCAGCTTTTAGGCAGTCGGTACATAGTCGGTACATCCTTGAAGGAGTATAATTTATGTTTCTTTCAAGGGATTCCAAGTCGCCGTATTACCAAGTAATCTATTTTGTAAATGGTAAGAGAACAAAAATCTCTACTAAAACAACCGACAAAAAGGAAGCAAAAAAATTTCTAAAATCCTTTGTACCTAAACCAAAAGTAAAGCCGGAACAATCCTTCGGGAAAATTGAACCGGAAGAAGCGAAGGAGAAAAAAGTTACCATAAAACTCAGTATCTTCATTGAGGAATATAAAACATATATACGCAATACCTATTCAGAAAAATATCTTAAGAAAGCAGTTAAACCATCTTTTGCAGCTTTACAAAAGAATATCCCGGATATGTCGCTTGAAATGATCTCCGCTAGAATCATTGATCAATTTATATCTTCAGCCTCAGCAAGTTCTAAACATTCAGCGTCTCTTTATTACAGAACCCTGAAGGCAGCTTTTAATAAAGCTCTTGTTTGGAATTACATTGATATTAATCCTTTTGATAAAATTAAAACTCCCAAGGTTCCTAAATCTTTTCCTGTTTTCATTTCGGAAAGTGAATTGATTGAAATCATTAACAAAACAGATATGCAGCTTATGAAAGATATTTTTACAACTGCCTTTTATACCGGTATGCGTCTTGGTGAATTAGTTAATATGAAATGGGACTGGATTGACTTCACTCAAAACATTATCACTGTAAAAAACTCAAGCGAATTTAATTCTAAAAACAAACGGGAAAGAATAATTCCTATTCATCAAAAAGTTAAAACAATTTTACAAAATCGTTTTCAACTGGGTAAACTTCCTAACAGTCTTGTATTTTATAGATTCGAAAGTATAAAACTAAATGAGGATTTCGTTAGTAAGCAATTTAAGAAAGCTGTAAGAGCGGCAGCACTCAATGATAAAATTCATTTTCATTCTCTACGGCATTCTTTTGCTTCTGCTCTTCTTCAACGTGGAATTTCTCTTTATGCTGTTAAAGAATTGTTAGGCCACGGTAATATTAAAACAACGCAAATTTATTCACATCTTCAGAAAGATAATTTGTTGGATGCAGTAAATCTACTATAAAAAACAAAGAACTTGAAATCTCAACCCAAAAACTTTTTATTTTCACTTATGCCTTTGTAACTTATATTATATACAACTAACTCAGTACGCCAGAAGGATTCTTTCGAAGAAATGCCTTTGGCAGAACCCCCAAACCTCTGATCCGAAGTCAGATACTCTATCCAATTGCCTATCCGCCGTAGTCCTTCTTTAGACGGACGAAGGAGGAAGTTACGGGTGCGGATTTTCTTTATTCAAATATAGTGTAAATAAAAAAGAACTGAACAAAATAAGATCTTGACAGAATCCGTGAATCTTTTATAAGGATATTTTGCAATCATTAAAACAAATTTCTTCAAACCCGATTACCTGATTGACGAAACAAGATTTTAATTGTGAATATTTTAATAGAGTAGTTCCCTGTTTTTATTTTTTCTAATGCAAAGCCATATTAGATTCAATATCAACATAGGCATTGAATTCATTCAATAATATATGGTTTACTAATTTTTTTGTGTAAAAGAAATATTCTACGTTAGTGGAATTTATAATCTCAATTGCAATTGAAAGTACATCGTTTCTATAATTATCAACAGAAGTCAAATAATTGAGTAAGCCCATCTCTTTGGCATCGTTCACTTTTATAAATCTTTGACTGTACAATATTTCCTGTGCTTTAGAAAGCCCAATATGTTTCATTAAAAAAAGTGGTACGCCGCCGGAAGGATGAAGTCCGTATTCTTTGGAGTTCTTATGTATTACTAAATTGGGGCTCGCAATTCTAAAGTCAGAAACTAAGCTTATACCAAAAAAGGGAGAAACAACGCAGCCCGTTAATGCTATAAAAACCATTTTAGGGAATTCGATTATTTTTCGTATGTAGTTATTAAGCATATTAATCTGAATTTCCCGTTTTCTTTTGTCAACAAATTCTGTTACAAATCTCGGCTGCTGAGGATCAATATATTGTTCTGTTATAGAGGACATATATTTTGAATAAACATTATTCGAAAAGCACTCCTCATTACCTATAAAAAGAATTCCTTTAATTGAATTATCTTTCGCTATCATATCCATCCAATCCATTAAGCCAAAACTCTCCTCAAAATTAAAAAGCGTTTTGATAGCATCAGTCTTAGGTTCAAGCACTATTAGCGTTCCAATTCTGAAACTCCTTACATCTTCGTAATCAAATTCCATGGTTAAGTTTTTCTTCATCTTTAACCCCATAATTTTCTAAATAAAAATTTAGTTAGAATATATACCATTAATATGAGTTACAGTTTCCTTGTTCAATAATGTTCTGAGAGTATTTTTTAATTTCATCTGCTGGATAAACAAATAATACAAAGAAGATAAAACAGACTCTTCATTTTAGCGTAACTCTAATTTTGCAAACACAGGAAAATGATCAGATACTTTTACATTTATTTTAGTATACTCAACAGGTTTTAAGCCATTCAACGAAAAAATATAATCAAGTCTAACAACTGGAAATTCCGTTCGAAATGTTGGCGAAGGGAAAAAATTATTCACATAAGCCGCGTCTTCGGCAATATTGTATTACGGCTTCATAATTCTAGCATTGGGAGGCGCATTAAAATCACCTCCAAGTACAATAGGTCCCTCCAAAGCTTTTAAATAATTTACAAGCGTTTCAATTTCTTCAGTTTGTTTCTTTACTAAGTATTTGCCCCACTCAACTTGATCTTTTAACTCGTTTGTCTTCGGTCTACCGGCAATCAACCGAACTGAAATAGCATTTACTTCATCATCATAAAACGAAATTTTATATGTGAAAAGGAACGGTTAGGATTATTTATAAGAGTGTCGATATCATTCCCACCACTTAATGATGCTTGGTGAGTTGGAAAATCAATTTCTTTATAGGATATTACCGGTAATTTCGAAAGGATTGCGGTTTCATATTTTCTCCCGGCAAAAATAAAACATTTTTCTTCTAGACTAGTAAGCGAAGCAATACTGTCTGCAGTTAATGTATTTTCCGATAAAAGAACAATATCAGCTTTAACTGAATCTATAAAATTAAAAACCTTGTCCTCACCGTAAGAGTAGTATCTTACATTTAATGATAAAACCGATAATTGAGTTTCTCTATTCCCAATTTTATTATTGCTGAATAGCGATTTGAAAGAAACATCGCCGATCAACAGAAAATATGTTAGGTAAACAATAATGGTAATTAGTATAAGTTTTTTCCTATTTAGAAAGAACAAAACAATTGAAAGTAGAAGAAAAGGAAGCAGTAACCATAAAGGGGAAAGTAAACTCGTTCCATAAAGTATTGAGTTCTCATTCCAGAAATCGAAATAGTCTAATGTGCTTACTAACATAGTACAGCAAAGTAAAAATGTTAATATAGATGCGCAGAGTACTAGGAATCTATGTATGATTTTAAGTGTTCTAAACTGTTGAAGCATTGGCAGTCTCCACTAGGTTAAGATGCTTCCTATTCAAACAAGTTATGATTAGTTAATATTCCTTTTAACTCTATTCTAAGTCTGTATCAATATGAGTAATGGGTTCTTCATTCATTATAGTTCTAAGAGTATTTTTTAATTTCATCTGCTGAATAAACAGATCATGTTCCGGTATAATGTTTGGAGAGTGATTTGGACTTTTGAAATAGAATGAAAGCCACTCTTGAATTCCTTTCATTCCCGCTCTTTGAGCTAAATCCATAAACAAGATGAGGTCTAATACTAATGGCGCGGCAAGGATAGAATCTTTACACAAGAAATTAACTTTAAGCTGCATCGGGTAACCAAGCCAGCCGAATATATCAATATTATCCCATCCCTCTTTATTATCTCCTCGCGGCGGGTAATAGTTTATTCTGACCTTGTGGTAAAAATCTTTATATAGATCCGGATAAAGTTCAGGTTGCAAAATTGTATTTAGTACGGATAATTTACTTTCTTCTTTTGTTTTAAATGAACCTGGTTCATCCAATACAACGCCGTCTTTGTTACCAAGAAGATTTGTTGAAAACCATCCTTCCAACCCCAGCATTCTCGCTTTAAGCATTGGTGCAATAACGGTTTTTATTAATGTTTGTCCGGTTTTGAAATCTTTGCCTGCAACAGGTACAGAAGTTTTCTCTGCAAGCTCAAGAAGCGCTGGTATTTCAACCGATAAGTTTGGAGCACCGTTTATAAACGGAACACCTTCGGATAAGGCAGCGTATGCATACAACATACTTGGTGATATGTCTTCATTATTTTCCAACATTCCTTTTTCAAAATTTGCAAGACTTTTATGTACCTCATTTTCAGAAATAAATATCTCTGTACTTGCACACCATATCACTACAACCCTTTCCAGGTTATTAAGCTCTTTGAATTTCTTAATATCGTCTCTTAATTGCTCTGCCAACTCTTTTTTATTTTTACCTCTCTTAACAAAATCTCCATCCAAACGTTTCACATAATATTTGTCGAACACAGCAGACATAGGCTCTATTCTTTCCATTTCGCGTACAATTGAATCAAGGTCTATTGATTCAAGCACCTTGGCTTCTTTTGCAGCTTCATAACAATTATTGTTTCTTATTTCCCAACCGCCAATAACTATATCTTCAGGTTTTGAAAGCGACACATAATCTTTTATGAAAGGGAAATTATTTTCAGTCCGCTCTCCAATCCTAATTGTTGCCATTTGGGTTAGTGAACCAAAAGGCTTTCCGTATCCTTTCAGGATGTTATGCAAACCTGCTATAAATGTGGTTGATACTGCTCCGCCTAGACCTACAATTAGTACTCCGAGTTTACCTTCTGGATTTTTAACTGTTACTTTCTTCATAGTCTCTCCATATTTATGTGTTGCATTGTTTTTTGTATTAATAATTGAAAATTATATACTATTTTTAATTCGGCTTTCCTCAGTGTATTTTTTATCTGTGTTTTGCTTTCACGTTTCAAGTACGGTGTCACTAACTTCTTCTATTGAATGAATAACAAAATCAGCTTTTGAAGTTTCACTTGGTCTCGTCCAACTTTTGCCGTCAAGCCAAATAGTGCTGCAGCCAATTGTTTTGGAAGGAACAATATCTCTACTGTATGAATCCCCTATAACAATAACTTCTTCCGGCAATACGCCAAGTCTATCTACGGCTATTTGAAATATTTTAGGATCTGGTTTTCTTATTCCAACTTCCGAGGAGTCTATGACCGTTTCAAAATAATTTGTAAAAGACAATTCGTTTAGTACAGTAGATAAATTTCCATAGAAGTTGGATACTAATCCTAATACAAAACTGCTATTTAGCTTTTTGATAAGTTGTGAACTCTTTTCTGTAGCTAAAAGAACATCTCCATAACATAGATCCGACATTTTGTAAAGAAGATCACTATCTTCCTCGGGAAGCAGGTACTTTTTGTTTCTCAAGTAAAGTAATTGAAATAGAATTTGATAGATTAGTGTAGTTTTAAAAGTATCTGTAGGTTTTACAACACCTGCCATATAACTTTCCGAATAAACATATGCTTCTTCATATTGTTTCTTGGATATCGAGAGTCCTAATTTTTTATAGGCTTCCCAGTATTTTTCACCCCAATGGACACCATTTGTATCAAGTGTACCTCCAAAATCAAACAAAAGTACTTTTTTCATAGTCAACACTTTCTGTTAAGTTTTTTCCTATTGTTTTTCCACTTGATGCTATCAAAACAAGTCCTACAAAAATCCAGAATAATTCTCTAACTCTATTTACCAGTCCAATATAGATACCAAGTGGCGAACTTATTTTAATAGCCTTTAGAACCAAGACAAGTCCTCCTTCGCGGGATCCTAGTTCCAGCGGCATAAAGAAAAACAAATTTATTACAAAAGATGAAACAGCGTTTATATACAACGCCTCGGAAAAGGTTATATCAATCCCAATAGCTTTTAGAATAAAGAGATTCTCTAGCGAGGCAATGATTCTAGCTACAACCTCAAGTAAAAGGGCAGAAAAAAAATCATATTTACGGTTTAAGTAAAGTTCTTTAATCTGGTGGTCAACTTGTTTTATTTTCTCAGTTTTATCAGAATACTTTATTGCAATCTTTTTTATGAATGGAATTTTGATTGCAATGTTAAGTGATGATTCTAAGATGCCGTTTTTATGTCTATTTATAAAAAAGTATACAATAATTAGAAAAGCTAAGAGGGCAACAATCAATAATATTCTCAAGCTAGAAGTAAGTGATAAAGATATAAGTGCTAGTAAAATTATTAGTATCCAGAAAACAAATGATGAAAGAAAATGAATCATAGTATAAAGAAAGGTAGAAGATACGGCTTTGCTCATGCCTAACGGTTTTTGTAATTCTGCAATACGGTAAGGTTCACCTCCTACGGCAACTGAAGGTGTAATGTAATTTAGTGCAAATCCGCTAATTGTAATTGAAAGAAGTTTACCAAATGATATCTTACTGCTATTATGGATAATCGAACGCCAAGCAAATGTATTAAATAGATAAACAAACCCCCATACACCAATTACAGGAATAAAGTACCATCCGGTTTTTCGTAAATTAGTAAGAATATTATCTATGCCGAAATCCATCACGAGATAAGTGAATACGGATATACCAATAAGAAGTAATATAATTTTAGATTTCTTACTCATTATTTAGAACAATTGTTTTCAATTCTACAGCCGACTTATAGCACTTTGATAGTAAGTTAATCGTATTATAAGCTTCTAGTAATCCTTCCTTTGATATTTTTGATTTCTCAATTGCCTCTACAAATTCAGAGAACAAATCAACATAAAGACCCGTATAATGAGATTTATCCGATATGTTTGGAACAGCTATTTGCTCTTCAAAACCGTCAAAGTTTTTTGTTAAAAAATCTTCGCCATTGTAAAAAAGACTTCCATTTTTTGATATAAGTTTGGCTTCATTTCTTCTTGAGTGAAAAGACCAGGTAAGATTAATTTGAACTGTCCCTTTTTCATATTCTAAAATAACTTGTGATGTATCTTCAATTTCATTTTTAGGGTGGGACAGGTTATTGTTAATTGTTGTAACCTTAAGCGGACTTTGTAATAACCAGTTTGAAAGGTAGAGGTAATGAAATCCTGTATCTGATAATATTCCGCCACCGCTTATTTCTTTGTTTAATCTCCACGGCTCATCATTAGTTTTTAAGCCTGGATCTGCTCCGCTTCTAAATACATTAAATTGTATAAATACTTTCGTATCATCATGCATTTCATTAATAAACTTTTTAAACTCACTCCACACTTTGGAGTATTTATATTGATGACAAGGAACAAACAAAATATTAGAACTATTTATTTTATGATACAGTTTATCAGCTTCATCAAGAGATAAAGTAAAAGGTTTCTCGCAAATTATATGCACGTTTTTTGCAAGCGCATTTTCAATAATACTTTTATGATATTTTGGTGGGGTCGTAATATCAATAAAATCTAACTTTTCTTTCTCAAACAATTCGTCTTGAGTTTTATAAAAATTTATCCCAGTGTATTCTTTTTTTATAGTTTCTCTAATATTATCATCAATCTCTACAGCCGAGGTTATAATCACTTTATCGTTTAATCTAATATCATAAAATGCACGTAAATGATTTGTCCTAGCAATTTTCCCGAAGCCAACTATTGCACCTCTAAGCATCTTCTAATTCCTTTTCTTTTTTGTAAGATCAAATAAGTGTTTATGAATTTTTTCTTCCTTCATCACAAAATAAACTAGTAAAATGTTGAGAACGATGATCTCAAATAAGAAATAGTGTAATATATTCCCCAAGAATAGGGTTATAAATAGAACGATCATCCTAGTGTTTGTTGTAAGGATGTTTTGATACTTAATCATTGGCTTATTTAGCGATCGGTAATCTACTTTCAACCAGGAAGGAGTGACACCATTAAAATTTTCTTCTACAAAACCGTATAGCTTCCTTACACTTTTGGCAAGCAAATATTGCTGGTGAAGATAATTTATATAAACTCTTAATAAAAATTTCTTAAAAGGATTTTTTAACCAAACTAGGTTAGAATAAGTCTCTTTTACTTCAGATAGATCATCTATATCTTTATTCTTTCCTTGTACAAAGTATAGATAAAAAATACGGTAAAAATCTGCCATCGCGCTTTGGAAGGAATGACTCATACCGGCAATAATCGCAATAAGAAATATGAATGGGGTTCCACCTTCAACAACAAATCTGGCGGACATATGTAGGTAAATACTTATAAACCAAAGATTACCTGCAACTCCATCAAATATTCTCCCGTAACGTGAGTAAGTGTTGGTTAGCCTTGCTAGCTGTCCATCGGCGCCATCCATCGCTTCGGCGGTTATCAACATCAAAACACCAATTAAATTTATTATTGTGTTTTGATAGAAAAACAAATGCCCTGCAACGACACCAAATATTACGCTAATGAATGTAACATTGTTTGGAGTTAAGCCCGTTGCCTTAGCAGCGACTGCCATACCATATCCAACTTTGCGATAAAATAAACGATCAAGAAATTCTTCAGTATCAGATGATTTGTATGTTGATTCAATTTTTGATTTGTTCAGCAACATATTTAAAAACTTCCTTCATTATATTAATTCCTTCTTCAGCAATTTCCTTATTTATTATTAGCGGAGGATAGACACGGATATCTGCATTGTATCCCATTACAATTAATCCTCGCTTCAGGCATTCCTGGAAAACCATCTCAGTATATTTCTTTTCCAATTTTTCTTTTGAACCGCATTCTTTCACTAATTCGATCCCAATCATTAAACCTTTGCCTCTAACATCACCGATGATGGGAATTCTTTCTTTCATTTCATTAAACTTTTCCAGCATAAATGCGCCTAGGGTTGCTGAATTTTCTACTAATCCTTCCTCAACAATTGTTTTAACCGTTGCATAAGCAGCAGTTGATGCTAAAGGATTTCCGCCATAACTTGAGGAGCTACCACTTGGATTTCCAAATGGTTTGGCAAATATTATTTCTTTACGAGACATTACACCAGTCATTGGGAAACCACCACCAAATCCTTTTCCGATAGTGATGATATCGGGGACAATATCTTCATGTTGTGTCCCAAACATTTTTCCGGTTCTACCAAAACCGGTTATCATCTCATCACATATTAATAATGCACCAATTTCATCTGCAAGTTTTCTAAGTTCTTTTAAAAAACCTGGCGCAGGCACAACATTCCCTGCGGTTCCTTGAATTGGTTCAACAATAATAGCGGCAATATTATTTGTTGTTTCATATCTGATTTTTTTTCTGATGTGGTCTACACATTCCCAGTTACAACCAGGAAATGTTTTGTTGAATTCGCAATGTCTGCAATCTGCATAAGGAGTATTGTAAATCCCCGCAGGTAATGGTCCAAGACCAAACTTAAAATTATCTCCAAGCAATCCAAGCACACCAACAGATTTGCCGTGAAATCCATTCCAGAACCCGATGAACTCGGTTTTTTTTGTATAAGATTTTGCCATACGTAAAGCTGCCTCAACTGCTTCTGTACCACCGCTGTAAAATTGGCTCCACTTTAAATCACCAATTGCAATTTCCGAAAGAAGCTTTGTAAGCTTAACTCTGTTTTCAGAAGTAAAACTTCCAACATGAATCTTGTTTAATTGTTCTTTCATCAGTTTAGTGTAAACCGGATGCTTATATCCAAGACTTGCAACGCCAACACCTACAAAGAAATCGATGTATCTGTTACCGTCAACATCATAAACAAAATTGCCTTCACCGCGCTCAATTGCAATTTTAGAACGTGTTGCTATTGTTTGAATACCAGGCGCAATGTAGTTTTGTTCTTCATTAAACAATGCTAATGATTTTGGTCCCGGAATATCGGTTTTAATTTTTGCAAACTTCATAGTCGAGGTTTCCATATTTTTCTGCTCTCTTTCATTTAAAATTATTTTTAAGATTTAAGTGATAAACTGCGTTTTAAATTTTTTACCTTTTGAAAAATTAACTTTGCAATCTGTTCGCTTGCTTCATCTCTGATTGGTGCAAAACTTGGCCAATCATTTATATCTATGATTGATATTGAGCCATCTTCTGCAACCACAGCATCGCCACCATAAACATCCAGCCCCAAAGCCATTGCTGAGCTTTGAGCCAGTTCAACAAGCTTGTCTTTATCAAACGGAGTGTGATTAACCCCATTTAAATAATACCAATGGAATAACGGTGAACCAACTATTGCATAAAACTTTATAACATCTCCATCTAAATGCTCTTGAAGAACAACTTCTGTAATGCCTCTTTTTTCAAACTCACGAAAAATATTTTTCCTTTCATCTTCGGAGTAAACCAAAGTTACATCTTCTCTGTGAACGGCGTGCACATCTCCGCGTTTTATCCAGATTTTACGTGTATTAAAATCTCCAAATTTAATTTTGTCTTTTTCATCAATTGAAACTACATAACTCTTGGGGAATGGTATTCCTTTTTGCGGTAAGATTTTCACCATATTATATCTGTAGCTATTAATGGAACCTTTTGGTGAGTTAATAATTTTTTTACCTTTCTCTTCCAGCTCCGATAATTTTTTAGTGCCTTCAATTCCCTGAGCCATAGAAAAAATAAAAGATTCTTTTATTTCAGTCGTATCTAAATCAGCTTCTTCATAAACATTAACCATTATATCGGATTCGTTAAGTTTTTTTACAGTTTTCTTAAAAATTAAGGCGTCATTGCTAATATGATTTGGCGAATACAATGAATGTCTTTTGATACCAGCTATTGTTATCAATTGTGTTATCTCCTCTAATTTTGAAGTTGAGTACTTTCTTTAAGTTTATTGTAGATAAAGCTTGCTATATGAATACTTGCTTCATCCCGAACTGGTGCAAAACTAGGCCAGTCGTTAATATCTATAATTGTAATATCTCCGTTTGGAGAAATTATTGCGTCGCCCCCGTAAATATCCAAACCAACAGCTTCAGCCGATTCGGCGGCATAATGTTTTAGTTTGTCTTTATCAAAATCAATATTATTGGTTCTATCAGAGAAATAAGTTTCAAAAAAATCTGTTCCATAAACTGCATAAAACTTTACCACCTTACCTTCAATATGTTTTTGTAAAATTGCAGTATCTATTTCCCGTCTTTTGAATTCATCGAGTATATTATTTTTTTCTTCATCGCTAAAAACGGGGATAACATCTTCTCTATGAATGGCGTGAACATCTCCTCTTTTGATCCAAACTTTTCTATTGTCAATTTGTTCGAAAGAAATGCTTTTAAGATAATCAATCTCTCCGGCTACTGTAAGTGGAAAGGGGATATTGTTTTTAGTAAGCAGTCCAACCATATTAACACGGAGGCAATTCCACACGGCAATTGGAGAGTTAATAATTATTTTATCCTCACCTTCAGTTTTCAAAAGCTGGTTAATTGTTTTTTTATCACGAGCCATAGAAAATATCAGTCTCTCATTGATTTTTTCCACATCGTCTTCTTCATAAATTTCAACTGAAACATCCAGTTGATTAAGACATTCAACAGTTTTAGAAAAAATTAAATCATCATTGATTACGTGATTAGGCGAAAATATTTTTTCCCTCTTTATACCTGCTATTTTTATCATATTCAAAGTCCTTATCAGAAAATAGAAAGATTGATATACTTTCCCGGATCCTCTTTAATATCCTTAATCAATTTATTCAACTCATCTATAAGTGATGATAATTTTTTATACCCCTGTTTATCATTTAAAAGCCCCCCAACCAATGTTGAATCACTATTTAAAGATTCTGAAGCTTTATTTATTTTATGAGTAAGCTCATTTAGATTAGTATAAAGTGAATCGTTACTAACCAACTTGCCAAGTGTTCCTGTGCCGGATTTTATTGAATCAACAACAGTTTTCAAATTTTCAGTTAGAGATGATAGATTATTATATAATTCGTCATCATAGGCTAACTTGCCAATAGTATTGTCTTCTTTATTTATACTTTGTGTAAATGATTCCAGATTTCTTAAAATTGAAGTTAGTTTTTTTGTGGCTTCCGAACCGAACATTAATTTTCCAACGCTTCCATTTCCGTTTTTAATCGTATCAGTAATTGTTTTGAGATTAGAAGTCAAGCCGTTAATATTATTTACAAGAGGTTCAATTTTTTCTGATAAACTTTCCAGTGAAAGAGATTCTTTCACGGGTAAATATTCTCCTTCATTCAGAGCTCTTTCCGATGGATTACCGAGCGAAATATTGATTAGTTTATCGCCAAGCAAGCCACTGGTTTCGATCTTTGCAAAAGAATTAACTGTTATTTGTGAGGAATATTTTTTAAGTAATGCGAGTTTTATTTTTACGAGGTTTTGATCATTAACAGTTGTAAATTCTATTTTATCAATCTGTCCGATTTTTAATCCGCCAAGTGATACTTTACCGCCTTCAATTAATCCTTCAGTTGATTTTACTAACAAGTTAAGATTATAAGTTTTTGAAAAATAATATCCTTCGGTACCTACCATTATGATGAAAAGAAAAAATATAACTAAACCAACAAAAACTGTATATCCAACTTTTAATTTAAACTTCTTAGTATCCTTATTCGTCATTTATTAACCTCTTTTGATATCCTAATAAATGGATTGTGATTTTCTTCAATAAATCTTTTAAAAAACTCATTTACAAATGGATTTTTTGATCTAAGTATTTTTTCCAAACTGCCAGCTTCAACAATCTTACCTTCATTGATAACAATAAAATTATCACCAACTTCAATTGCATCATCTAAAATGTGGGTAACTACAACCGAAGTAGTTCCATTTTGTTTTAATTTTTCAATTAGTTCTAAAATGGATTCGGTGTTGATAGGATCAAGTCCTGTTGTTGGTTCATCAAAGAGAACGACCTGAGGATTGAAGGCAAGTGCACGAGCGATGGCAACCCTTTTTTTCATCCCACCGCTAAGTTCTTCGGGATATAAATTTTCTGTTCCTGAAAGGTTTACAAAAGAGAGAAGCTCTTCAATTTTATATTTAAGTTCATTTTCTGATAATTTTTTCTTACCAGGCAAAAAGTAAAGAATGTTTTCTGCAACAGTTAGAGAATCAAACAGTGCATTACCCTGAAAAACTATTCCTACTTTTTTTCTTAGTTGTAAAATTTCATCATCTGTCATTTTACAAACATTTTTCCCTTCGAAAATGATTTCTCCATTGTCTGGTTTCCAAAGTCCTAAAATAATTTTAAGGATTGAACTTTTACCCGCGCCGCTTGGTCCTAAAACAATTGTATTCATTCCCATTTCAATATTAAGCGTAACATCATCAAGAATTACGTTATCGTTTAATGTAATTGATATGTTTTTTAATTCAATCATAAATAATTATAACAACTCCCAAACAACTTTTGTAAAAATAAAATCAATAACTAAAATCAAAGCTGAAGAATAAACCACTGCGTTAATTGTGTTTTTACCCAATCCGGTTGTGCCGCCCTTTGTTGTCAATCCAAAATAGCAGCTGATTGTAGCAATAAAGAATCCAAAGAAAATCGGTTTTAAAAATCCGACAAAAAGATCTTTCATTTTCAATGATGTAACTGCAGTATTCCAGAAAACGGAAATATCACTATGAAATGTTTGGTTGGAAACTAACATCCCTCCTAAAATTCCAACAATATCAGCGATTAATGTAAGAGGTAAAAACATTACAAGCGCCGCTATTGTTCTGGGAATAACCAATTTTTCTACGGGGCTTGCACCGAAAGCTCTTAAAGCATCAATTTGTTCGCTTAATTGCATAGCGCCTAATTCGGAAGTGTTCTTGGCACCTGTGCGTGCAGCAAGTAATAATCCCGCAATTACAGGTCCAAGCTCACGAACCATACCTAAAGAAACAGTTTTAGCGATCCAGGCAGTTGCTCCAAAAGTTTCAAGTTGATGACCTGTTTCGATAGCAAGAATAATTCCTATAAATAATCCGCCAAGGAAAATCAGGAAAAAAGATTTAGTACCTATCAAGTACATTTCCTGGATAGTCTCAGTCCAATTATCCTTAACAGATCCGAGGTGAGCAAAAATATCTTTAATTAAAAGCGAAAACTCCTGCAACCCAAATATCATTTTTTGAAACCGGGTCAATTTATTTTCTCTCCTGATTTTTAGCTGCGTGATCAGATAAAAATTCTTCAGCAATTTTTATATCACTTATATGATCAACATCTATAATTTTTGAAAAGGGGAATGCTTTTAGTTTGTAATCATTATCTATCAGTAAACGCAAAAAATTTCTTAATCTTGTTACTGCGGTTTCTAAAGCGAAAGGCATTTCTTCAAAAATTCTGGGAGAGAAATAATAGATTCCGCCGGTTGCCCAGTTATAACCTTCTTTGGAATCACTGAATTTCAAAATAGTACCATTTTCATCCATTGCAGCACAAAGCGGTTTTTCATCGTCTATATATTGAGTAACAGCTAATACGCCGTCTTCATTTTCTTCAGATGAAAATTTTAGAAAGTGAGTAAACTCATTTTCTAAAAAAACGGAATCGGTTGTTGCGAGGCAAAAAGGTTCCGAACTTAGAAAAGGGGATAACACAAATAAGCTGTGCATCGAGCTTTCTGTATCTTTTACAATCAGCTTTACCGGAATTTTGAAGTTATCTTCTAAGAGATGTTTTTTAAGTTCCTTTTCCTTTGTATTAATAATACAATATACTTTTTGAAATCCGTTCTCATAACCTATTCTTATAATTCTGTCGATAAGATACTCGTCATTTATAGTTACAAGATGTTTAGGAACATTGAGTCCTTCTTCTTTCAAACGGGAACTTTCTCCCGCACCGATAATTGCCAGATTCATTTCATCATCCTATTATTATACAATAAATGCCAATATTCCAACTAATAAACCGCTCAGAATAGAGTAAGCAATAATTTGATATGCCTTGCTTTTATCAAGCGACCGAAAATGTTCATCTTCAACTTTAGTTTGCCTGCTAATCTTATCAAAATTAAAAACTGAAGCCAAACCAAAGTAAGCGCAAAAATTCATTGACGCCTGAATAAAGCCAACGGCAGCTATCATTGCCGGAATTGCAGTTAATAATCTATACCCGCGTGGAACACCTGAAACTATAAAAAATATCCACAGTAAAATTGTTGCAATAGAGCCTGTATATCCTGCATTCATTCTTTTTCTTTTTTCATCGATGCCGATATTACAAACTCCTGCCTGATATTTATTTTCACTACTCATTATATTTTCCATCTATAAGTTTATATGAGAAAATTACAATAAATTGAATTATTTGTGATTTTCTAAGAATTCTTTGAATTTATTGAAAGATGCATCCTGGTTAAGTTTATTTTCAAATTTCTTCGCATTAACAACCACAAAAATTCCATTTGCTGCTGCAAAGAGAGTTCCTTCATCTTCCGAGACTAATCTTCCGCCGATTTTTACAGTCCTTCCTTTAATATTCTCGATAGAAAATTCACCTAATATTTTTGTATTTAAAGGAACCGGTTTCAAATAATTTATTTCCAATTTTGCGGTCATTACTTTATGAGCATTTAACCAGGCAGTTACTCCCATAGCTTCATCGAAAACAGAAGCAATTGCACCTCCGTGCGCAAAGCCGGGCGGTCCAATACATAAATCACCGAAAATAACTTCTAAATAACCGCTCTTGCTGTCTTTATCGAAATAAAAACTCGTGTTAATCCTATTGTTATTTCCATCACTTACAAATGTATTGTAAGGCAGTTGGTTCTCAATCTTTTGTAATTTTTTAACAATATCTTTAATACTCATCAGAATTTTTTGCTCATCATCAAACAGTTTTTTCAAGATCAACAATGTATCCGGTTTTAACAATTAAATCATTGTCTTAATATTACAAACCGCCTGGCTGATATTTATTTTTTATTGTGCTAAGCTCAATGGTACCGGAACGGTCTGATACAAATACCATATCAGAAACGCTGCACCGGCTAAAGCTAAATCTTTCATAAAATTAATCTGGTCCTGCTGTTTCATCATTGGATCTTTTACAGTCCAGAAGTTATGCATTATAAATGCAGTCGGTATCAAAAATATTATAAGCAATATTGCGCCGACATTAACGAACGCGCCCAAAAGAATACTTAATCCTCCGAGCAGTAACATTATTCCGGTTACAAAAACAGCCAAACCAGGAGCCGGCACTTTTTTCGATTTAGTATATTCCGCCATAGTTTTAGCTTGTGTGAAATGTCCCATTCCACTCATTAAAAATATGAGTGAAAAAAGAAACCGTGCGATAAGTATTAAGATTTCCATAGGGTACTCCTGTTAGATTTATAAAATATTACTTTACCTTTTTCAGTAAGAATACCGTTTATTAAGATTTCAATACAAATTTTAGCTGCCTGGTTGTAAGAAAATTTATTATTAAGCAGAAAATCCGGGTTAACTATTGTCCGAATGGAAGCAACAAATATCGGAACGATTATTTCTGCTGGATAATCCAGAAACAATTTTTCAGCCCTACCTTGTTCAATTATTCCTGATATTGCAGCAGTAATTTTTTTTGTACGAAAAGAATCTATTTTAATCCATAAAGCCGGCGTATGTATCTTCAAATCTTTAAGCCAGTTTTCGCTGAATTGAGATATAATATTTCCAATAAGTTCAATGAATTCTGCAACTTTTGTAACAGCATCTTTTTTTGAGCAGAATATTTCGTCAATCTTTTCTTTAATAGAATTCATAAAGTCTGAAATAACCTCTTCAACTAATTTTTCTTTGCCGGGAAAATATTTGTAAATAGTTTTTTTGCTCATCCGCAGATCGGCTGCAAGCGAATCCATCGAAGCTTTAAAAAAACCTTCCTTAAAGTATTTATCTCTTGCATACCGGATGATTTTTTGCTTTTCTTCTTTCCACTTCTCGTTATTTTTCAACTTTTTATTCATACACTGCAATACTAATCCAGTATGAATCCTGCTATATTTTCAGCATTTTTTAATTATATTTTTTTTAATTCAGCTAAATCATTTTATCAATACTCCAAACAAAAGCGTGAATGCCTTGTTCTTCAGCATCTGCATTTATTTCTTTTACTTTTTCCGATAAACTTTCAACTAAATTATCTTCTATAACCGTTATGACAACAGCATTTTTACTTGGCCAAATATGAGTTCCAAAATGCGGGTCGCCTTTATCCGAACCCTGACCGTGAACATCTAAAAATCTCGTAAATCCTCTTATATTTAATTGTTCTAATGCTTCGTCAACTTCCTCGGTAATTCCGTGATTATAAACTATCATTACTGCTTTCATTTTTTCCCCTTCTTAATGTACTTGTTTTTTCTTTTTAACGCGTGTTTCAAAAATTGAGTAAATAACCGGCACAAGCAGCAGAGTAATAATTGTAGAAACTGTTAATCCTCCAACGGTAGCCACACCTAAAGGTCTCCAAACTTCAGAACCTTCGCCGGAGCTGATAACAAGCGGCAGCGTACCGAGCAGCGTTGTGAGAGTTGTCATTAAAACCGGTCTCAATCTGTTTCTGCCCGCATAAATAATTGCTTCCTTAAGTTCGTAACCTCTTGCTCTTGTAATGTTTATATAGTCAACAAGCACAATAGCATTCTTAACAACAATACCCACTAATAATATTGCCCCGAGGAATGAAATTACGTTAAATGTTTCTCCGAACACAAAAAGTCCTAAGGCAACACCTGTGAAGGCAAAAGGAATTGAGAACATAATTATGAATGGATCTAATAAAGATTCAAACTGTGCCGCCATAACCATATAAACCAAAACTATGCTTAATACAAGCAAAAGAAGCAGATCGGTAAAAGCTTCGGATTGCTGTTCAATCTCTCCGCCATATTCAATTACAATTCCTTGCGGCATATCCATCTGAGCCACATAATTTTGAATATCTGCTGCTATGTCGCCCAGCGCTCTTCCTTCATTAAAAGCTGTAACGCGTACAACCCGTTCCTGGTCTTCTCTTTGTATATCCGGCGGCGAATATCTTTGAACCACATCGCCAACATCTTTTAGCTTTACAATATTTCCTGCAATAGTTTTAACAGGAACATCTCCAATTAACTTTTGAGATGTTCTGTAGTTCGATGGGAAACGAATGAATATATCGTATTCATCCCCTTCTTCTCTGTATTTTGTTGCAATTAATCCATAAACATTATTGCGCAGAGTGTTTGCAACCATTGCAGTGTTCAAACCATTTAATGCCATTTTTTCCCGATCCAGTATAACCTGCAATTCCGGTCTGAACTCGCCTCTTCCGATTTTAACATCTCTTGTACCCGGTAATTGCGTCATAAAAGTTTTTAATTCCTCTGCAACCTTTTCGGTAGTTATCAGATTGTTTCCGATAATATTAACTTCAATGGGAGATGTTGAACCACCCGTTAGTATTGCTCCCATACCTTCTGTATTAATAACAAAAGATTTTATGCCGGGAATCGGTTCAAGTCTTTTTCTAAGCGAATCACTTATTTCAAAAATAGATCTTTCTCTTTGTGTTTTTCTCATCAGACGCATTTGAGCAGTAAATATGTTTGAACCTTCGCTTTGCCCGAATAATATAGATGAAAATCCTTCATCATTAACGCCGGCTCTTGTACTTGTGAATCTCACTTCCGGAAATTCTTCATTTATTATACTTTCAATTTTTTCAACATATTTATTTGTTTCTTCTAATTTTATACCTGGTTCTAATTCAACGGAAAGAGATATTGAAGCGGAATCTGAGCGTGGAATAAATCCAGTGCCGATTTGTGTAAATAACGCAATTGAAGCAACAAAAATCAGAATGGCTCCCAACACAATCTTAACTTTATTTCCCAAAGCCCAGGTAAGAACTTTTTGATAGAAGGAATCTATTGCATCAAATGCTTTAGCGAGTCTTCCATCAATTGATTTTAATAATTTGTTTTTTATCGGCTTTTCTTCTTTTGTAGGTTTCAGCATTTTTGAAGCAAGCATCGGGACTAGGGTTAATGAAGCAAGCAAGGATATAAGTATTGTTACAGTAACGAGGAAACCCAACTGATTAAAAAGAATACCCGATAAACCGGTAATGAACACTAACGGAAAAAATACAGCAACTATAGTAAGGGTAGCTGCAGTAACAGCAAGACCAACTTCGGTAGAACCGAATATTGCCGCCTCTCTTGGTCTTGACCCTCTTTCGATATGAGTGGTTATATTTTCAAGAATAACAATTGCATCGTCAACAACCATTCCTATTGCTATAGACAGTGATGAGAGAGATATAATGTTGATGGTATTGCCCGTAAAGTAAAGATATATGAAAGCGCCGATAAGTGAAAAAGGAAGTGCGAGGAGGACGATGAAAGTAGCTCTCCACCTTCTTAAGAATATAAGCAATACTAATGAAACAAAAACTCCGCCAAGTATAACGGCTTCGGAAAGATTGGCAATTGAAGATACTATAAACTCAGAGCCGTCAACAATAACATTTACTTTAACATCTGGGGGGAGCTTTTTTTCAAGCTCATCCAATTTTGCAAAAACTGCGTCAGCTACTTCAACAGTATTTGCACCCGATTGTTTTTGTACGATAACCTGAAGCCCGTGTTTCCCGTTTAACTTCGTTTGAATCGTTCTTTCTTTAAGCGAATCGGAAACGCTTGCAACATCCTTTAGATAAACTATCCTTCCATCTTTTTGTGAAACAACAACCTTTTCTATTTCTCTAACATCGGTAAATTCTCCCGGCACTCTCAGATTATAATCTATCTTACCCATCTTAATATTGCCGGAGGGGAGATTAAGATTTTCAGCGCTTAGTATTTGTGCAATCTGAGTGGTAGTAATATTGTACGCTTCGAGTTTATTCGGGTCAACGCTTACGTTTATTTGCCGGATTGGACCGCCGAATGCCTGAACGGTTCCTACTCCCGGTACCCGTTTAAGAGGATCAACGATCTCGTCTTGAATTAATTTATTCAATCCTTCATAGCTTGCATCGGCAGTTACACCAAGAAAAACAATCGGGAAGAAATTTGTGCTGAATTTAAAGATAAAAGGAGCTTCTGCATCCTCGGGTAATTGTCTTTTAACAAACTCTAAAGCATCTCTAATATCATTTGAAGCCTCATCGAGGTTTGTTCCGAATTCAAACTCCAATGTAGTAACCGAAATACCATCAATAGAGGTTGATCTGATAGTTTTAAGCTCGCTTACCGCGCCAAGTCCGGTTTCCACCTTTTTAGTTACGTTAAGCTCAACGTCTTGAGCGCTTGCCCCGGGATATTGAATCAGCACACTTATAACCGGCGGTTCAATTTCCGGGAAAAGATCAATAGGGAGTCTTTGAAACGATACTAAACCAATTATTAGTATCGCAATAAAAAGCATTAATGTTGTAATTGGTCTCCGTACGGATATATCTGGCAAACTCATATTATCTAGCTCCTTCTGTTATTTTTACTCGTGAGTCGTCCTTTAAATTTCCTTGTCCTGTTGTAACTAATACATTGCCCGCATTTAATCCGCTTTTTATTTCGACGATCTCATCATATTCTTCGCCCTTTGTTACTGTTACTCTTTTGGCGGTATTGTTCTCAATAACAAATGCATAAAAAACATTTGAAGCAGCCATCCTTAATATTGCAGAGCGTGGAACTGCCGTAATTTTTTCATTGCCTATAAACAGCCTCGCTCTAATATACATCCCGGGTCTAAGTACATTTTTTGCATTTGGTACTTTAATTTCTACATCGAAGGTTCTCGTATCCTTATTTATTGTAGGATTTATTTTGCTCACTGTTCCTTCAAAGTTCATATCTGGATAAGCGTCCGCTTCAAGTTTAGTTTTTTGACCGAGCTTAACATTCTTAAAATATTGTTCACTAATGCTAACTTCTAATTTTAGTGGATTTATCTGCATCAACGTTACTATTGCCGACGCACCGCCTGTAGGTGCAAGCATAAATACTTCTCCATCATTCATTTTCTTTGATGTAATAACTCCGGAAAATGGAGCTTTGAACTGAGTGTTTGTTAATAATAACTTGTAAGAATATTCGGCGTTCTCGTAAGCTGCCTTAACCTTATCAAACTCCTGTTTAGAGATTGAACCCTGTTCATTTAGTGGCTTCATTCTGTTAAAATCATCCTTTGCAACTTCATATTGAATCTTAGCTTGAGCTAATTGTGTATCATCCATCTGGAAAAGAAGATCGCCTTCTTTAACTTCGCTGCCTTCTTCTACAAATATTTTTTCAATTCTTCCAGTTGTTTGTGCGCCGAGATTTGCTTCCTTCCACGGAGCTAAAGTTCCTACTAAATCAATACTTCTTGTTATTATTGTATCTTTTACTGTACTTACAACTACCGGTACAGCAGTATCTGCATTATTACTGGCTTCCCCTTCATCATTTGAACAGCTTGATATAATTAGTAAAATTAAAGGAAGTGTAATTATCAAAATTTTCTTTAACATTATTTTTTCTCCTTAACAATTTTTTAGTTTTTTCCTAAAATCATTTGCAGTTCTGCCTCAGCAATTCTTAGGTCATAAACTGCCTGAAGCTTATTTAACCTTGCCTGTCTTAAAGCTAATTCTGCATCATTAACTTCAAGCTGAGTTGCAAGTCCGTTTTCAAATCTTGTTCTTGCAATCTCATAACCTTGCTGTGCCTGTTCAATATTTTTATCCTGCCCTTTAATTCTTATTATTGTCTGCTCAATTACATAAACAACATTTTGCAGTTGAGTTTTCAGTGCCTTTGTAAAACCCTGCTTTTGCTCTTCAACCTGGTTTAGGGTTATGTTTGCCTGTTCCACACGAGCCGGAGTTTTAAAACCGTTAAATATTGGTATCTGTAACTGCAATCCTACTACAAATGTGCTTACCCACCTATAATCACTGATTTTAAAATCATCTGATTGTGCCTGGTATTGATAATTTCCAAATGCAGCAAGGGAAGGGAAGTAAGCAGATTTTTCAAGAGATACTGTTCTGTTTGTTATTTCTTCCTGCTTATTTAAAATTGCTAATTGGGGGTTATTATTTAATGCATCATCAAGCAGCTGCTGCAACGAAAGACTATACTGTCCGTCAAAATCAAATTCGCCTAAAATATTAATCTCTTGTTCTGATTTTAAGCCAATAAGCACTTTCAGATTTTCCTTAGAAATTTCATAATTGTTTTCTGCCTGAATTACCTGGGGCCTTAGATTTTCAACCTGCACCTCTGCACGCAGTAAGTCATAATCTGATGCAACTTCCTGCTTATTACGCCGTTTAACATTTTCCAGTTGATCTAAAGCATTTTGCAAACTCTGGTTTATTACATCTTTAAATTCTCTTGCAAGCAGCACGGAATAAAATATTTTCTTAACATAGTTGACTGTTGCGACCTCTGTAAAACGCAGATTTTCTGAATTTAACTCTACAGATTTTGAGGCGACCCCGATGCCGTCATAAAGCCCCATAGAAAATATAGGAACTCTTGCGCCTATAGTTCCGAGATAAGAGTTGTTTGATCCTATTTCCAGAACCTCACCGAATGGGGAGCCGGGCGGTAAAAAAATTACCGGCTTTTCGATATAACGTTGATACTGCCCGTTTGCTTCAATGTTCGGGAAAAGACCGCTTCTTGCTTCGCGAAGTTTTTCCTCCGATTTATTAACTTCAAGTTTTGCCACTTTAATTTCTGTATTTTTTTCTAATGCAATCTGAATTGCTTTTTGTAAATCTAAATTCATTACTTTTTCTTGCGCCGTAAGTAAGCACGTTCCTGCAAATAACATTAAAATGATTTTCTTCACTTATATTTTTCTCCTTTAATTTAGAATTCCTTCGAAGGTAATTTTTGTAAGCATTTTCAAAATTTTTCCTTTTTTCTTTGGTGAAAAATTGATTTTCATTTGTGAAAAGAAAAAACTGCTATGAAGAAGCGTAACAATATATTCCAGTTCGTCTTTGTCAAAATTTTTTAACTCTATAAATGAACTTAATTTTTTTGCAATCATTCTGTTTAATTGAATAATTCGTCTTGACAGCGCCGGATTTTCTTTTTCAAGTTCACCTTTTTGTAATGTGTAACCCTCTCTCATAAGCAGTTCATAAGCAGATCTATTTGCATTGAAATAATCACCTAAGTTTTCAAAATATTTTTCTATACATTGCTGTGCATTTGACTGAACAAAAGATTCATCTATTATTTCTACTATATCATTCAAAATTTCATTAACAACTTCCAGAAACAATTCTCTCTTATTCTTAAAATAAACGTATAAAGAGCCCTTTGCATAACCGGCAGAATCTGAAATTTCGGCAGTTGTTGCTGTTTCATATCCATATTTACCAAATACTTCAACAGCAAAACACATTATATCTTTTTTATGATATAAGTATTCTTTTTCTTTTCTCGTTAATGTTTTATTGTTTTTTAATTCCATCGAATATTAAGTTGATTATTTCTTCAATTTGTTTTCGCACTTTATCGAAATCCGACTCTTTCATCCGCTGTGTTTCAGAATTATGAAATTCTTTAAGCCTGATTGCTTCTGAAATATTAATTATGGTTTCGGCTACCCTATCCTTGCTGCATTTTTTTAGCTCATTCTTTTTTATTCCGTTTGAAATTACTTCAGCCAAAATCTGTTTTTCATCACACTCAATATTTTTAAAGATATCTTTAATGCTTTTTTTAATTTCGATAAACTGACTCACTGTTAAATCAAAAGGGCTGATAGATTCTTTCAGATAATTTTCTTTTGCTCTTTCATAGCTTAATACCTTATAAAGAGTGCTTCCCTCAATTTCCAACGCTTCTTTAATACATTTTAGATATAATGATTTTTCCCGCATCATAACTTCATATATAATATCTTCTTTGTTTTTATAATAGTAATAGAGGGAAGATTTTTTTATTCCTAATGCACCTGCAATATCATCAAGTGTTGTCTTTGCGTATCCATATTGCACAATTAGTTTTTTGGTAACATCTAAGATTATACCTTTTTTCCTATCTGCTATATTAACTTTAGTCGTTTTTATAATTATCAAACTTTTTATTAGAATGTTCGAAACGTATGAATAATCATGATATTTGTCAAGTAGTTATACTCGCTTTCTTGCATTACAAAAAAAATGTGTAGAATATTTGGCAGTTATATTTTTCTAATATAAAATCAAAAAGAAGGAAAGACTTTCAACACCGGGATTGTAATCGGCAAATCCACCATTAGATATGTGATTAAAGCTCATACCAACGCGCAGACCCTTTTTTATAATGTAGGAAATCTCAACTTGTGATCTAAATTCTAAGAGATTACCAAGATCTTTACCCCTGCCTTTTGTGTAAAGACCTATTGCAAAACTTGGTGTAATAAAATAAGAATCGAAGATTATCTCTTTGCATAAACCAAAGTAAAAATAATTACTCATCTTTGAAGTAGTCATTATTCCAATGATTTGATTTAATGTCAGAAAGTCGGTTATATTTGCCCGAAGCTCAATTCCGCTCTCAAGTACTCCGATATCTTTTTCTAATGCATTAAATTTTCCAAATGAGAATACAAAAGATGAGAAGTTTTGTGAAAAGGCGCTATTATAAAGGACAAAGCTTAGAATCATTATAAATAGCGCCTTCGTTAAAGTGTTTTTACTTTTCACCGAGTAAATACCTTATTGATTAACTATTCGATCTTGCTGCATAAAATCAACCATCCAGCCGGGATATTCCGGATCAAGTTTGCTTACTTCATCTAATTTTCTCAGCCCATCTTCTGTAAAAGTTATTTCAGTGGACTTTAGATTATCTTTTAACTGGGTTTCATTTTTAACGCCTATTATAACACTCGAAACAACTTTCTGATGTAATAACCACGCTAAAGCAACTTGAGCAACTGAAGCATTATGTGTTTTACCTAATTCATTCATCACATCAATAATATTAAAAGCTTTTTCTTTATTGATTGGTGGAAAGTCAAATTCTTTTCTTCTCGAATTTTCTTCCGGCATTTGATTTCTTCTGTATTTACCGGACAAAAATCCTCCAGCAAGTGGACTCCATACCATCAAACCCAATTTTTGATCTTTAAGCAATGGTACAATTTCTCTTTCCAAATCTCTCCCAGCAATCGAATAATAAGCTTGAAGCGATTTGAATTTATTGAAACCATTTTTATCAGATATCCACAAACTCTTCATCAATTGCCAGGCTGTTAAGTTAGAACATCCGATGTACCTGACTTTTCCGCTTTTGACCAAATCATCTAAAGCACGTAATGTTTCTTCAAGAGGTGTAAGTATATCGAAACCGTGAATCTGATAGAGATCAATATAATCTGTTCCAAGTCTCTTTAAGCTTTCATCAACTTGCTGCATAATGTGAACTCGTGATAAACCAACATCATTAACGCCTTCACCCATTTTGCCTCTAACTTTCGTTGCAAGGATTACATTTTTTCTTTTCGTACCTAAAGACTTCCCGAGTATCTGCTCTGAAATACCAGTCGAATAAATGTTCGCAGTATCAAAAAAGTTAATACCGGCGTCTATTGCAATACCCACCAATCTATCGGCTTCGTCTTGTTGTGTTTTACCAACATTAGCCCACATATCAGTGCCTCCAAAACCCATAGTGCCAAAACACAATTCGGATATCAAAACACCTGTATCTCCTAAAGTTCGATATTTCATATTTTCACCTTTTTTTAGAATCTTTAAAATTATTTAGTAACCATATGTCTTTTATATAATATTTACTTTTAACCGGAGTTGCTAAAGTGATTGTGTGAGAATATATAATCAGAAAGCGATTACTTCACTTCCACTTCAACAACTTCTCCTTTAAATTCGCATTTCTTATGAGCTCCATCGCAAAATGGTTTGTTGGATGATTCTCCACAACGGCAGAGAGCAATCATTTTTTGAGAAAGAATCTCTTCTTTCCCATCTTTTATTAACTTTGCTTCGGTTACTTCAAGCAAATATGGACCGTTTTCTGTTGCTTTAATTTTCATAATATTTTTCCTTGTGTTTAATGTTTGATAGTAAAAATAATTTCGAGAATATTATTTCTGATACACACCTTTTAAAAATTCTTTCAGATCAACTGACTTTCTTCCAAGTAATTTCTCGAGAGTAGGATCAATAAAATCAAATTCACCGGCTTTCATTGATTCTGCTATGCTTGCCATTAGTTCTGCTACTTCATTTGGCATCCCGGCTTTAACAATGTTTTCTTTTAATGCTTCAACGGGAATGTCAACATATTTAATCTGCTTTCCCGTTATCTCTGAAAGCATTGCGGCAATTTCATCAAATGTGTAAGTATTTCCAGAAGTAATTTCATAAACTTTATTCTTATAAGAAGAAGGATCAGCAAGCACAATAGCATTCGCTTCTGCCATATTAATTCTTGCGGCAAAATTAATCTTTGCATCTCCGGCAGAATAATAAATAGCTCCGCTTTCAATAGCATTGCCAATTATATCCGGTAAGAAATCGGCGTAATAAGTATTGCGCATAATTGTGTAAGGGATACCGGAATTTTTTATATCTTCTTCTGTTTTATAATGATCTATCCCAGCAGAAAATTTTGAATTTGGATTACCTCCTAAAACACTTGTATAAACTATATGTTTTACGCCGGCTTGTTTAGCAGCTTTGATTGCGTTTGCATGCTGTGCGTGTCGGTCTCCAATTGTGCTGGAAGAAACAAGTAAAAGTGTTTCAACATCTTTCATCGCATTTAATAAAGAGTCGTAATTCAAATAATCACCAACCGCACTTTCAACACCTTTGGCTTTAAGATCTTTTCCTTTCTCTTCGCTTCGTACTAAAGCTTTGATTTTAGTGTTCGGATTTTTCTTTAGTAAAAAATCTATTGTGGCACCACCGAGATGCCCATTTGCACCAGTTATTAGTATCATATTCTATCTCCTTGTTAATTTTATTTTTAGTTCATAAGTGAAATGATTAATTTTTTTTCTGTTCTTCTAATGCGGTTACTTTATCCAATGCTATATGTACAAGCATTGTAACTCTTGCCAAGGGTAATCCAATTAACAACAAAGCAAGTGCAAAAGACAAAGACAACCAATTTGTATTCATAATGCTGATAACTATTCCAACTAATCCAATTATTGCTGCAATAATTCCTCCGGGAACTCCCATCGGACATCTTAATGGTTTTTGTTCTTTACTCAACGTCTAACTCCTTTCTTTTAGTTTGTTTATTAATGCTTCTTTTGATGGTAAACCTCTAAAAATTATTTCATCATCTAAGGACAAGACCGGAACAGAGTGTATTCCAAGTTTTGCGCTTTTAATCCAACCTTTTGGTAAGCTGACTAATGTTTCATTCAATTCATACTTATCATCAAACTCCAGTAATATTTCTTTTAACATTCGTTTTAATGCTCTGCAATGCGGACAGGTTAAACCGTAAAATAATTCTAAAGTATGCTTTGCCATTTTTTGAAATACCTTTATCTAATTATAAAACTTCTCATCGAAAGTGTGCCGTATTCAAACTGATCATAGAAGTAAGAAACTTGCTCATCATCATCTTGCAAACCGATTGTATAAATGAGCGGAATAAAATGACTCGGTTCAGGAACTGCTAATTTTGATGCAGCGCCAAGTTTTTCATACTCAATTATTTTTTCATGATCTTTTTTATCAAGAAATAATTTAATCTTAGAATCAAACTCGAAAGTCCAATTTTCTGGCAGAGAATTTTTATCTTCAAAATGAACTACTCTTAAATTGTGAGTTAGATTTCCGCTTCCGATTATTAAAACGCCTTTCTCTCTCAATACACGCAACTCTTCTGCCAATTCATAATGATATTGCATAGGTTTATGATAATCTATACTCATCTGAAAGACAGGGACATCAGCTTTGGGGAAAAGCCATTTTAAGATAGACCAGTTTCCGTGATCAAAGCCCCACTCTTCATCGGGGTGCACATCAGTTTTGGTTATCAACTTACGAACTTCTTCTGCTGTTTCGGGAGATCCGGGCGCTGAATATTGAACCTGATAAAGTTCTTCGGGAAAGCCATACATATCATAAATCATTTTCGGCTGAGGTGAAACATTTACAAATGTTCCTTTTGTTAACCAATGAGCAGAAATACATAAAACAGCTTTTGGCTTTGGTAATTCACTACCGAGCTTTAACAATGTTTTTGTAAAATCATTCATCTCAATTGCATTCATCGGTGAACCGTGCCCGATAAATAATGCAGGCATTTTACCGTCGTTTCCCATATTGTTGAAGGAAGAAAACATCAATTGATTTCCTTAATTTTCTCGAATCCAAGCAGATATTCGTAATTGTATATATCCCAATTTTGAATGAACGTAAAACCATTTGTTATAAAATCATGCACAACTTGTTGACTTGTAATCCGGTGTTCAAGCGGTGGTCCTAAATCCAATTCCTCGTATTTCCAATCTATAACAAAAACTTTTCTTTTTATTTTTAAAACTCTATTCATTTCTCGAACTAAATTTTCTCTATTATTTAATTCATGTAATACATTAACTATCAATAGTTTTTCGATAGAATTCGATTTAACAGCCGATAAATTTCCGTCTGAGTTAATATATTCAATATTGTAAATGGAATTTTCTTCGGCTCTTTTGCGGCATACATTTAGCATTTCGTCGCTTATATCGATAGCATAAACTTTTTTCACTTTTGTAGCTAGCGGTAAAGTAAAATAACCCGGTCCACAGCCAAAATCTGCCCAAACTTCATTTTTATTAAGCTCTGCTATCTCAAAAAATTTATCACGATTAAGTATTTCTTCACGATCTTTATTGACTAATTTTTCCCATTTCGAGTGTGGGAATACTTTTTCATTCATTAGCACTTCTATTTTGTTGGTTATTAAATATAGTTGTTATTTAAAAATTTCGACAAAAAATTGCTCCATTGCTTCCCACGAACGTTTGTCGGCACTTTCATTGTAAGCCAATCCTGATGATGCATCAGTACCATTGTGAGGATTGGTAAAACCATGAACAGCATTGCTATAAATTATTAACTGATAATCAACCCCAGCTTTATTCATTGAAGTTACAAATCCATTAAATTGGTCAGTGCTTACGAAAGGATCTTTAGCACCATGACAGATGAGTACTTTAGTTTTAATATTTTTTGCATCGTCAAGGTTTGATGTTTGGAGACCTCCATGAAAACTAACGACTCCTTTTAACTCAGCGCCGCTTCGAGCTAATTCAAGAACTGTGGTTCCGCCAAAGCAGTAACCTATGGCTGCTATTTTTTCCTTATCTACTTCAGGCTGTTGTTTAAAAGTAGTAAGAGCAGCATTGATACGGGAACGCAAAAGATTAATATCATTTCTATATTTACCCGAAATTTCTGCAGCTTCTTCAAAGGTTGTTTTTAATACTCCTTTACCATAAATATCTGAAGCAAAAGCCACATAGCCAAGCTCAGCAATTTGTTTGGCTCTGTTTTTAGCATAATCATCAAGTCCCCACCATTCGTGAACGACTATAACTCCTGGTTTAGGGTTTTTTACTTCATCATCGTAAAAAAGCCATCCTTGTAAAACGGCATCACCATCTCTGTACTCAATAGGTTTGGAAACTACTTTAGCAGAAACTTGAATACTCGTAATAAAAATAATTGTTAAGAGAATTATATTTTTTTTCATTTTATTTCCTTTCAACTGATATTTATACTTTATTATATCACAATTTTTGTTTTAAAATTTAGTAGCAATTCTGGATTTCTTAAAAAAGCCACAACCCAAACTAAAATTAAGACAACACTTGGCATAATAATACTCATACCACCGGTCATGTGAATAATTATTGCACCACCCATATATGAGCTTAGCAATAATGTTCCAAATTTGTTTGTTTTTGGGAATAAGAATAGTAGTGCCGAACCTATTTCTCCAAGTGCGATGATAATTCTCCAATCATCTAATTTAAGTTGTTCCATTTGCTCTGGATGCATGAAAAGTTTACCACTTGCGCTCCATAAATAAAGTGCTGTTAGTAAACTGGCGATAACCCAGCCGATTAATTTTCGAGTTTTTGATATTTCTGTTGTGTTCATATAGTTTATCTATTTTTCTTTTGTTATTTGATTAAGCAATTAATTGACTAACCGTTTTTTCTAAGACTTCGTACTTTTGCGCACCGCTCAAAAATTTTTCCTCATTAATGATAATTGTAGGAACGGCATAAACTCCTGCTACTTTTGCTCTTACAATATCTTCTTGAACAGTTTGTAAAGTTTTTTCTGACTTAAAATCTTTTTTAAAGCGATTGATATCAAGCCCGATATCTGCTGCACATTTAAGTAAAACTTCACAATCAGCGATATTCAAAGTTTCAGTTAAGTGGGCTTTTTGAATTCTATCGAACATATCCCAATGTGCCGCTTGACCACTCTGAAATTCTGCGGCTTTGCAAGCGAGCAAACCGGGCATTGAGTAAGGATAATCAAAAGTTTTGCACGTCATATCTTCAGCACAGATTCTGTGTTCATCATCATTTTCATTAGCAGCTCGCCAGTGATTTAATATTTCTGCTCTGCCCGCTTCCTTCGAACCGAACATTTGTTCAATACGATTAGGTGTTGGTGCAAGAGCAAAGCAGCGGTGGATGATTTCCACATCGGGAAATTCATTTACCAACTGCCGCAATCTCGGAGAAAACGCATAACACCACGCGCAAAGAACATCGTGGAAGAATTCGATTGTGTAGGTTCTTGTATCGATTTTATTTTTCAGCTTTCTTATCAAGACTCAATGGACCGCTTCCGAAATAATAAATTAATAATGCCGCACCGGTCATCGAAATATTTTTCATAAAAGCACTTAGTCTCATACGGTTCGTCTTTTAACAGCGATTGATTAAACAATTACAGCCAATAAACCAACAACGATTCCTATTAAAACAGAATAATAAATTATTTGCCTTGCTCTTTTCTTATCTTTTCTGACAAATTCATTATTATCTACTTTGTTTGATTTTTCTAATGAATCAAAATTGAACATCTCCGCTAATCCGTAGTAAGCACAGAAACGCATTCGTGCTTGTAAAAAACCAATTGCAGATATTACAGCGGGAATAAAAGTAAGAAAACGAACTCCCTTTGAAACTTCAAAATAAACGAAAAGAGAATATGTAAGAACGGTTAAAATTAATCCTACAATACCGGCTCGTTTCCGCTTATTTATTTCTTCTTTACCGATGTTACAAACACCGGGAACGTAATTATTAGTATTCATCATAATTCACTTCTTTTTATTAACAAATGTTATTGCACAGTTCCATCTTCAGAACTGGAATAAAGACAATTTTGGATTGTATCCTACTCGCAATCTTTTAATTGATGCTCAACGGAACATTTGGAACAACTTTATAAAGATACCATATCAATATAGCGGCGCCGGTTAATGCCATATTTTTCATAAACATAATCATATCGTTTTGTTTCATCATTGGATCTTTAATAGTCCAAAAGTTGTGCATCAAAAAAGAAGTTGGCACTAAAAAAACGACAATTAATAAAGCTCCAATTTCAACATAAGCTCCTAATAGAACGCTTAGTCCCCCCAGCATCAACATTATTCCGGTAACTATAACACCTAATTTTGGCGCGGGTACTTTTTTAGATGAAGCATATTGAGCCATTTGTTCAGTTTGAGTGAAATGTCCCAAACCTGAAAATAAAAATATCATTGAAAAAAGAAAACGAGCTGCTAAAACAAGTATGTCTATTGTACTCTCCTTTATGTTTGTCTTTTAAGTTGTTCATCAAATGTTTTTAGATAAACTTCAGTTGGAACTGCACCGGGGATTTTTATTTGTTGATTTATTACAACGGTGGGAACCGCATTAATATTCATCGACCTGGCAAGTTCAAAATCCTTTGAAATTTTTTCTTTCGTTGAATCATCCTGAAAATTTTTTCCAAATTGCGCCATATCCAATTTTAATTCTGTGGCTATGTCAAATAAAACTTGTTTATCAGCAATATTTCCGCATTCAGCAGCATGAGCATATTGAACTCGATCGAAAAATTTCCAATGTAATTCTTGACCACCTTGAAGTTCTGCCGCTTTGCACGCTATAAGCCCGGGTAGCGAATGGGGATAGGGAAATGTTCTTTCACGCATTAATCCGACATTTATTTCTACCTCATTAATAGAATGATCTTTTGCAGACTGCCAGTGTCTAAGTATTTCTTCTTTACCCAATATATGATTTCCGAACATCCGTGTAATATCGTCTTGAGTTGGTGCTAATGCAAAACATCTGTGCTTGACTTCAATATTTCCATCAAACTGTTCGATTGCTTTTCTAAGTCGTGGTGAAGCAATATAGCACCATACGCAAAGCACATCGTGAAAAAAATCAATTTTAATTTCCATAAATACGTTTAATTATTAAATAATTGTTTGACTATTGAATTACTATGTAAAAGAAACGGTGAATACATTAATTAAAGGTCAAGTTTTATTTAGATGAGTTTTCTTAAAACCCGGAAGATATTTATTCAGTACTTCCATATTAAGCGAAACAAATACATGCTGTCCCTCTTTTCTGGTTATAATTAAATCAGCATTTTCTAAAATCCTGTAATGATGTGATAAAGCCGATTTAGTTGATCTGAATTCTTTGTCAAAATCCATACAACCCATTTCACCTCTTTCTAAAACCAAAGTAACAATTTGATACCTGGTTGGGTCAGCTAATGCTTTGAAAACTTTTACTGCATGATCACTAAATTTGTTGTTTGCCATTTTAATATTTCAATAATTGTTCAAATATTAAAGTAAATATAAGACTTCTTATTCATTTAGTCAAGAGAAAATACTACTTTGGAAGAAGAATTGTTCTTCACATTGTGCACAAAGGATTCGACTTAGATTGAGTTGTGCGTTTTCGCGGTATTCTTGCTCCTTTATAAATAGCTGAGAAAGGAAAAGTGAAAGCACAATTTTTAGTTTGTAACGGCGCCAATGATAAATTTGTACCTCAAGAACAAATTGATGCTTTTAAAAATGAAACGAGAGATGTGTACGTTAATTTTGAATTTGTTAATTACTAAGGAAGTTTACATGCATTTACAAATCCCGAAGCAACCGAATTGGGCAAGAAATTCAATATGCCTATTACTGATAACGAAAAAGCGGATAAAGAGACTTGTGTCAAAACGAAAATATTTCTTAAAACAGTTTTTAATGAATGAATTTATTTTGAGAATATTTTATTTAATACTCAATGTGTACTTTTATTAATTATACAAGACATTTTAGTTCTAAGTTAATATATTTGTATAAGTCTTGCAGATAAAAAACTTTTAGTAGAGTTATGATCATGAGTTCCCTCAATAAAATTCAAAAACTAAGACCTCTTGATATGGGAGTTTACACTCACTCATTTGTTTCTGGTAAACAGCAGAATTATATTGACACACAATATTATTTCGACAAAGAAACTAAAAGGTTTTATGCAAAAGTCTTTTTCCATAAAGAAGCACAAGGCCAACCACAAATTGTACACGGTGGTGCAATAGCTGCCGTGCTCGATGAGACTTTGGGTGCTGCATCTTTTATGAATGGATATCCCGCAGTTACTGCAAGTTTCAGCATAACTTACCGCATACCATTATCTATTGAAAGTGAAGTGATTGTTGAAACTTGGGTGGAAAAAATTGATGGGAAAAAAGTTTTTTTAATGGGTAAAATGTTTGATAAAGATGAAGCAATCATAGCAGAATCGAATGGAATTTATATTATAATCCCTAAGGATAAGTTAGATTCGTTAATCTTGGAATACGGTAAATTAATAATTTTGTAAAATAATTAAATTCGAAGTAGGAATAGTTCTGTTAATATAACAGCCGGCTGAATTATTGTGATATTTTTTTTACTTGCCAAACTGTTTTAGATGATGATTTAAATGAGTATAAATTATTCTACCCCATTCTTTCTTATTTAGATATCCAAACATCGGGTGCTGAACAGTTTCTCTCTCATTAAAGGCGACACTAAACTTTTTAATCAGTGTTATCAATTCATCTTTATTACTATAAAATTCGATTGGTTTAGTCCCGCCATTTCCTTGTTTTAATTCTTTTACAGTCTCCACTTTCCCTTTGGGTGCGGGTACACCTAAAAGCACTAAATGCTTTAGAAACTTTTCTTGTATTTTATTCCCTGCATACTCCGCGGATTTCAATTCTAAAGCTAATCTTACTTGATCGCTAACATGGCAAACCATTTCATTTACATTCATTTTGCCCCATCTAGGTTTATCCTTTTCATCCAACCATTTTAACCTGTTTAACATCTCAATTTCATATTCCTGATTAATAATGTTTTTCATGGCCGACTCCATTATTTTCCATTAATTTAAAAAAATGACAAACTAATACTATCTTTATCAATTAAAGAGTAAATCCATTGTAAAATTCCGTGTAAACCAAAATAGCTTGCTATAGCTACAATAATTATTATAAATATTCACGCAACAATATTTTAATATCACGGAGTTTTTAAATAGAAAAATATATTTCATTTACAATTATTCTTGTATATATAAATTTACTCATCATTTTGGGAAGATTCAATAATTCTGAAATGAGTTGACTGATATGAGGCCATCTATCCTAAATATTTGCCAGCTAATTATCTGTTCAGATCTTACTGCTGTAATGAAAAAGGTATAAAATCCATTTCCATACTCTCCGTCATTCATTTGCATCTGCTTTAGTGCAGCGCGGTATTTCTCTTTATGCAATTAAAGAATTAGTCGGTCACGAAAATATTAAAACAACTCAAATTTATTCTCATCTGCAAAAGCAGAATTTGATGGATGCAGTAAACCTTCTGTAGTTATATTTAGTAAAACAATAAAACGTTGGCCATTCGATTGAAGGGTATTAGATTTCTGTAGGCAAGTCGTAATTATCGATTTTCTTTTGTGAATACTATAAGGGATTAATTTTCGTCATCCTGTTTACTTTAAGAAAATATTACGGATCGATAGAACAACCAGCATATAATTTACGGCCATAGTTCTTGTTATTTGTTTTGCGGCTAATAAGTATTCACAGACAGCTTTTTCAAATGAGTACTTTTTTATTTTAATAGGATGAGTGAGTCCCCAAAGGCTTATAAAAAGTGTTTTCATATTTTTTGCTTTGTAATGAAGATTAATGAGAGTCTCAACCCCAAATCGTGTTTCCCTCATTTGTTCAACTAAAGTAAGAACATCATTACGGTATAGTGCACGTTCACCTGCTAAAGATATGAATGGATTCAACCGATAGTCTATAATATTTTCTGTCGGTTGCCCGATAACCATATTTGCTTTTTCCTCTAGCAAGGGTTGTATAAGCTGCTGGATATATTCTATTTTAAAATTTGTTAAATCAGCATCTATAAAAACGAGCAAATTGTTTTTAGCATTTGTAATGCCTTCAGCCATTGCAAATCCTTTACCTCTATTTTCCGGCAGTTCTACAATTCTCAACTTATCATACACATTAAACTCCCCTAATATTTTTGAGGTGCCATCGGTTGAACCATCATTTACAACTATTATTTCATCTAACTCATTGCATTTTACTAATGTCTCTAAAATACCCGCAATAGTTTTCTTTTCATTATAAGCGCATACAATTGCAGTAGCATTTTGACTATTGGGTCCCATAAGTTCTCTATTTTTTAAATGAATCACTCCGCCGCAGAGCAGCAGAGTATATAGTTGATAATTTTCTCTCACCTAGTATTGTATTAACATACTGCCCCAGGTAAGTCCGGCACCAAAACCAGCCAAGACAATAATGTCTTCTTTATTTAGCATATTTTCTCGTCGTGCATCAACCATAGCTATTGGAATTGAAGCTGCTGAAGTATTCGCGCGTCGGTCAATATTTATATATAATTTTTGAATTGGCATATTTAATCTTTCTGCTGCCGCCTCAATTATTCTTCTATTAGCTTGATGTGGAATTACAAGGTCAATATCCTCGATTGTTAATCCGTACTTTTTTATAACTGTTGTAATAATTGATGGTAAAATATTAACGCTAAACTTGAATATTTCTTTACCATTCATCGTTATAAAATTCTTTTTTTCTTCCAAAATATTTTCAGCCTTATTAACTGATCCGCTTCCAGCAAGCATTAGCCATTCTCGTGGCGGATTACCATTCGCACCCAAATGAAAACCAATAATTTTAGAACCAATATTATTTCTTGATACTACAGCAGCACCTGCTCCATCACCAAAGAGAACGCTTGTATTTCTATCACTCCAATCGACGTATTTTGAAAGTGTTTCTGCACCAACAACCAAGACATTCTTCATTGTACCATTTATTATGAATTGATGTGCAACTGATAACCCGTATATAAACCCTGAACATGCCGCAGAGATATCAAATGCAGATGCATTCTTTGCTCCAATATTTTTCTGTACTCTGGTTGCGGTAGAAGGAAGCATCATATCCGGTGTAGATGTTGCTACAATAATCATTTCAATTTCTTCAGAACTGATTTTTGCATCTTCTATGGCAAGTAAGGATGCTTTTGTTGCTAAATCTGATGTAGCTTCTTCTTTGGTAGATATATGACGCTTTTTTATACCCGTTCTAGTAACGATCCATTCATCTGTAGTATCAACCATTTTCTCTAAATCTTTGTTTGTTAAAATTTGAGAAGGAAGATAAGAGCCAATTCCGGATATGTACGAATTTGTATTTTCCATCTAATTTATATGACAATATTTTTTAAACATAACTTTTCTTCTCTTATTTCATTCTTAGAATTGTAACGAATAAATAAACGAGATTACGGCTAACTCGTTTGACGGTGAAATTATTTTCAATCAGATACGCTAAGTAATGTTTTATTTTTTCAAAAGTATCGAACAATGGTTTAGTGAGTTTTCCGGAAACAAAAAGATTATAACTAAAAGTTGCCATCACGATCCCACTGAAAGAATCAATAAGAAAATGTTTGCGTATCATAAGTGTTGAAAGCGCAATCCCGCTTGCCCATATTAAATAGAGCATTCCAAGTTTTTTTCTATAGTGTTTGATTCCAAAAGCCATTGTAAAAGATAAACTAACATGTAAGCTGGGGCAAGTGTTATTGGGAACATCAGAGTCAAAACACCATTTTAAAAATTTTGTTGTAAAAGTATTGGCTTCAAATAAAGGGACCGGATAATTTGCTGGGAAAAAATAAAATAATGGATAGGTGAATAATAATGTCCCAAGAATTGATGCAATTATTCTGTCAAATGATTCTTCCGTTCTTAAAAAGAATACAGAAATAACAATTACAATATAAAAGGACACATAGAGATAAACCATTTCCGGCACAAATGGGAAAAGCTTATCTAAATCAGTAAGTAAATTAAAATTATCATTGACATGATGTATGCTTACATAATTATATAATGCTGTGTGCATTAAATAAATAAGCCCAACAATAAATATTCTTTTAAGATAGAGTGCGGTTAATGTAATTTTATTAACATTGTCCATTTTAATTCCTCTTTTATCTATACAATAGATTTTTTCAATCATGTTGAACTAACATTATTTATACAGAACCAAAATCCCTTAATTGTTTTTTTGCGGCTGAATATCCAATTTCGATTAATTCTTTCGCTTTGCTAAAATCAAGAACTTTGAAATCACCGGTGTCCGGTTCAATAAGAATATCCGGTTTTGCAATTTGCATTGTTAAATCGCTTATTTGAACTTGTACGATGATAAACATCTGATACAAAATGTTCCATATTTTGGGATCGGGAGTTTTTTCATTTGAATTATTATTCAAATAATTAAGAGGATGTTTAATAAAGTATTGTATCTTTTCGTTTAATGAAAACTCTTTAACATTCTTAATCACTTTTGGGATTTGTTTGGCATCATATTGATTCATTCCATAAGTCCCGAATCTCCGAAGATTAACGGCAATTACTTTATCCATTCCCATTTTCTTAACAACATCAACGGGTGTAGGATTAACTAACCCTCCATCAACAAGTTTGTGCCTACCGATTGTTACCGGTGAAAATAATATGGGAATCGATATGCTAGCTCTGATAGCAGAGAGAAGATCCCCTCTTTCAAGCACAACCATTTCGCCGGTTTGAATATCCGCTGTTACTGCTGAGAAAGGGATTTTAAGATCATCAAAAGTTTTATTTCCAAATAAAGTGCTTAAAAATTCCGATAAGTAATTCGAATTCACCAAAGAAGACAACGATATAGTCGGAGAAAATATTTTTACCATTAATTTCCAATTCGTTTTCAAGGCAATATTTTCTATTTCTTCAACCGGCATTCCCATTGCATAAGCCCCGCCTATTAATGCACCTATACTACTACCTGAGATGTAATCTATTTTTATTCCACTTTCTTCAATAGCTTTTAGAACTCCAATATGAGTTATACCTCGAGCGGCACCGCTGCCAAGCGCGAGGCCTATTTTTAGTTCTTCTTTTCTTTGTTCTATTTTTTTTATCATTTTATTATTCTGATTTACAAAGCAAATTATTTTGGATTATACTTTTAATTTTTTCTACTTTTATTTGAATCTCTTCCTTAGTTAACTGATTTTTGCCACCATTAAGCTTTATAGGTTTGTTATAAATGACTTCCACTTTTGCCGGTTTTGGAAATTTTTGATTTTTATTTAATGATTTCTCAGTTCCTTTAATCGTTACCGGAATTATTGGCACATGAAATTGAGCCGCTATTTTAATAAAGCCATCTTTAAATTCACCTAATTCACCGCTGGAATTGATCTTTCCTTCCGGAAATATCATTAGTATCCCTCCCTTGTTGAATAGCTGCATTGTTTTGGTTAATAGTTCCCTGTTAATACTTTTCGATTGGACCGGAATACCGCCCATTGCTTTTAGATACCAAAGTTTAACCTTACTACCAAAAACGCTTTTCTTTGCAAAAGCGGAAAGTTTTCTTTTATTAGTTACGGCAAGCAATGGTCCATCCAATAAACTTATATGGTTGGATACTAATAAAGCAGCTCCTTCAGTAGGTATATTTTCTGTTCCTTTTACAGTTTTATCTAAAAAGAAGAAAAAATAAATTCTGAAGAATAATATGGTCAAATAGTAAATCATAATCTTTTATGCATTTTAGAACCCTATCTTCCCGTTACTTGTAAGTAAGTTGTTTTCTTAACTACATAATTTGTCTTTGCATCCGTTAGTTGATCTTGAGTTTGCTGTAACAACGCCTGTGCTTCCAACAAATCAGAAACCGTGATTAATCCGTTTTTATAACTGTCATCGTTTACTTTCATATTTTCTTCGGCTTGTTCCAATGACTCCACACTTAATAAATATTGGTTATATGCTTCGGTTAAATTTTTCCAGGCTGCTTCCATTTGCAAAAGCAATAGCTCGGAATTGTTTTTAAAATTGTTTTCTGCAATTTCTTCTTTTATGCTTCTTTCCTGAAGTTCGTGAGAACCGCCCCACCATCCTGAAATTGGTACGGATACAGTTCCGAATACCATTCCGAGTGTTCTCTCTTTGGCTTCATCTAATTTCATGTACACACCGCTTATACCTATGCCCGCTTGCGGAAGATATTCTCCAAGTTTCATATTTGTCTGAAGTTTTTCAGCTTCAACAGATTTTTCAAGCAATGAGTATTCTACTCTATTTTTTAAAGCTTCGTTTTTATCTAAGTAATAACTTTGAGGAAGATCGGGAATATTCAATTCTTCTTTTAATACCAATGTCGCGTCGTAGGGTATTCCTATCTGCTGACAAAATGCCATTGTTGCAAGTTTTCTTCCATTGTCTAATTTAGATTTGTTAAGAAGAATTTCACTCAATTTCAATTTCACTTTAAGTACATCGTTTTTCATTACGATTCCTGAATTGTAAGCATCATTAACCTGTAGAAGAAGTCTGTTTAATAATTCTTCATATTTTTGAACTGTCTTTTGTTTTTCTGCGAGCGAAACTATCTGCCAGTACTGTTCCTCCGTCTTCAGGATTATCTCATCTTTTGTCAGTTTCTCTTTGAACTCACTGACTTCAACTCCTAATGAAGCCAGTTTATTACCATAAATTATTCTTCCCCCAGCAAAGATTGGCTGTACAGCATTTATATAGCCTATTGTTCCTTTCTTAAGTAAGCCCATTGTTCCGCCAGGTAAATAAGCAAACTGAGTCGCGCTTCCAAGATTAGCCGGGTCGCCGTCATAAACGGGAAGATCGCCGCCTTGTGTTTGTATCTCCATCAAGTTTTTTTGTGCCTCGAACATCATTCCACCGGCGCTTATACTTGGGAAATAGTTTGTAAATGCCGATTTTCTAATCTGTCGTGAAGCTTCAATTTCTAATTTGCTGTTTTTACTTTTTGCATTGTTCTGCAATGCGAGTTGCTTGCTTTCTTCGAGCGTTAAAACTTTTTGAGCAAAAACCTGGTTTAGACTTAACAGCGTTATTAACATTAACAGAATATAAAAATTTATTTTTTTCATAATATTTCACTCTCTGTTGGTTTATCAAAATCTTTTCTATGAAAAAGATAATAAAGTACTGGAAGGAGAAGCAGTGACATTATCATTCCAAAAATCAATCCAAAGCATATTACAGAACCAAGTGGTCCCCATAAAGGTGAACGGCTTAAGATCATTGGAATAACGCCGACAGCCGCTGCAGCAGATGTAAGAAATATCGGGCGCATTCTTCTTTTGCCTGCGGCAATTGCAGCTTCTTCAAGTGTGTGTCCGTGTTCGCTGCGAAGTGTTTCAGCATAGGAGACATAAATAATTCCATTACGAACAATTATTCCCATCAAACTGATAATGCCCATTAAAGCTGTAACACCGAATGGATAACCAGTTATTTTTATTCCTAAAGCTGCACCGAAAATACCTAATGGCAGCGTTGTCATAATGAGTAACGAAGTTTTTATTGTTCTAAACTGGAATAATAAAATGATAAATATTATTGCAACCGTTATCGCCATCGCATAATAAACCGGGGTTACCTCTTCATCGCTTGTTGCATAATCGCCGCCATAGCTGATAGATACACCTTCCGGCAATTTTAATCCATCTATAATAGGTTTTGCTTTATTAAAAACTGCTGACTCGTAAACACCTCTTTCAACATCTACTAAAACAGTCTCAGTACGAACTCCGTTTCTTCTTGCAATTACACCTTTTGTCCATTCTGGTACCGCATCAGCTAATTGCCTTACTTGCACCGACGAAATTAAAAACGGTGATGTTACATATTGATTCATAATATCATCAACATTCGTTTTTATTTTTTTATCAACCTTCAGATTAACACTAACCGGATAATCACCTTCCCATATTGTTGAAACCGGAAATCCTTTAGTCCCTACTAAAAGTGAATAATCTAATATTTGCTTTGAATAGCCAAGACGGCTTGCTTCGTCTTGTTTTAAGTTTAGTCTTACTGCTTGCAGTGGTTCTTCATAATCTGTTCTAACCCATTTAGCTCCTTCTATTCCGCGCATAATGTTAGAGACTCGATCGGCAACCAGCTTTATAGTTTTTATGCTATCCCCTGAAATACGAATTTCAATAGGAGCTTTGGTCATTCTCATTTCAAGCTGCCTCCATCGAATATATGCGTTCGGATTTATGTTGCTGAATTTCTTACTGCATTCATCTAATATTTCATTTGTAGATTCGCTTGATTCCGTTATTACCAACAACTGTCCGTAATGTTTTGCCGGAAAATTCGGTGCATATAAAGTGTGAAATCTTGGTGAACTTGTTCCAACAAACGCAGCGACTTCTTTAACTCTTTTATCTTTAATCAGTTTATTCTCAACCTCTTTCATAACACGATCGGTTTGCTGTAAGGAACTTCCAACGGGCAGATATACTTCTACGGCAAATTGATTTCGTTCAAAAGGAGGAAACATTTGCATCGGTGTGATTAATAAAATTACGAGTCCGAGTATAAATGATGCAGCGCCAATAACAACAGTTGTTCTTTTCTTTTTAAAGGAGTTTTCTAAAATTTTATCATAAAAAGACTGCACCCAATTTAAAAACGCTCCCTTTTTCCCTTTGCTGTGTTCTCCTTTTATACCGTGCTTTATGAATATATAACTCATCAACGGAACCAACACGACGGAAACAAGAAGCGAAATTAGCAATGCATAAGTAACAGTGAGAGGTAAAGATTTTACAAAATCTCCTGCAATCCCGGTCATTACAAACAATAGAGGTACAAAAGAAAAAATAAGTATTAATGTAGCTGAAAAAACCGAACCAAAAAGATTCGTCACACTCTGTGAAGCGGCATCGTGCGGTGTTATATTGTTATCGAGTTTTTCGACGTAATTATCAACAATTACTATCGCGTTATCCACCACCATTCCAAGAACGACTATTAGCCCAGCTAGTGAAACGGTTTGCAAATCCATCCCAGTTACCCACATTAAACCAAGTGTAATAAAAATTGAAATTGGAATTGTAGCTGCAGCAACTAAAGCAACTCTTTTGGGCAATAGAAGGATTGTTACAAGAATAACCGCAATTATGGCAATTGCAAATTCTTTAAGAAAATCATAGATAGACTTTGAAACAAAATCGGGCATATCGGAAATAACACCAACGTGTACATCCGGCGGTACTTGCTTAGTAAATTTTTCAATTTCTTTTTTTACGTCATCTCCATATTGAACAATATTATTACCGGGAAGCATCTCAAGAGAAACTATCAAACATTTTTTCCCGTTAAGTCGTATATAAGAATCCGGCTCTGCATATTCCCTTACAACTTTTGCAACATCTTTAACGCGTATAACATTTCCAGTAGGGTCGGAATAAATAATTTGATTTGCTATGTCACTTTCCGTTTTATACCCGGATGGTATGTGTATTGGTCGTATAAAATTTCCGTCGTCGATATCACCTGCGTAATTAACGGTTCCTTCCGGTTTAAGTGCAGCTAAAACCATTAGTGGTTTGATACCGTAATTGGTCAACTTTGCATCATCTATGTAGACGTTGATTTCCTCTTTCTGTAATCCGAAATGTTTTACTCTTGATGTAGAAGGAATTTTTCTAATATTATCTTCAAATTTTTCAATATACTTTTCAAGTTCTTTATATGTTTTGGTTTCAGATTCAACCGCCATCAGCACTGCAGAGGTATTTCCGAAATCATCATCCGCCGTCAGCGACATTACTCCGGAAGGAAGTTGTTCCTTCAATTCATTTAATCCGTGTCGAAGTTTTGCCCAAAATAGCTTAGGATCTTTTTCTTTTTTCTGAACCTCGACATAAATAACCATTACATTTTCTTTCGAAATGGAATGAGTCTTCTTTTTATCGACAGCTTCATACTGGAATAAATAATTTTCGACCTTCTTTGTTAATTGTTCTTCTACTTGCTGTGATGATGCGCCCGGAAATATTCCTATTATCAATCCCTGCCGAATCTTAAATTCCGGAAATTCATCACGAGGCATTTGGGTTAATGCCACTATTCCAAACAATACTAAAAAAACGGTGGCTGCAATTATGAGTTGTTTATGACAGATTATTGTTTCAATCAATGTTCGTTTCTTTTTCATAAGTTTTTATTCCTGTAGTTATCGGTTAACAATATGTACTGATGAATTGTCAACAAGTTTCTGTTGACCGGCAACTACAATTTGCTCTCCCTCATTCAATCCCCCGGTAATTTCAACTCCATTCTTCAAGAGTTTTCCGGTTTTAACATATTTTCTTACCGCTTTATTTTGGTTTACTGCATAAACGAAATTTCTTCCTTGCTCGTCAACAAGAACAGCTCTGTTCGGTACAAACAATCCCGCTGCTTCATTTGTTTTATTTTTAGAAAGAGTAACATTACAAATCATACCAGGTTTTATTTGCCGGTTTTCATTTACTATTCCAATTTTTATTTTATAAGTATGTGCAATAAGATCAGCCATTACCCCGATTTCTTCAACCGTTCCCGTAAATTCTGAGTTATTCAGAGCACCAATTTTTATTTTGGCTTTATCGCCATTTTTTATAGATGAAATTTCGCTTTCCGATACCGGCACTTTGGCAAATACTTTTTCAATCTTTACAATAGTTATAGAAGTTAAATTTGGGATGGCACTCATTCCCGGTTCAATTGAGCGCTTGCCAACGATACCATCAACCGGGGAGTAAAGTTTACAATCGTCGGCATTCTTTTTGGCAATCAAGGTTGCTGATTTTGCCTGCTGCAAACCTGTTTCAACTTCCACCAATTTTATTTCCGGAAGGTTGCCATTTTTAAACATTGGCAATAATCTTTTATAGGCATCTTCTGCTTGTTTTTGAGAAGCCAAAGACATTTCATAAACATTCTTGTAGGTTTCATTATTCAACACAGCAAGTAGCTGCCCCTTCTTCACAAAGTCACCTTCAGAAACAAGAACTTTCGCAACACTTCCAACAATCGAAAAACTTAACGGAATGGATTCCGATTCTTCGATAGTTCCGCTGTAAGTAAAAACTTCGCTTCCCTCGATTTGCTTTACTTGTCCGGTTTCAACTTCAACTATCCCGTTGTTAAGATTTTCCGCTTTATCAGAGCAGCCTTGTAAGAAATAACCAACACCCGCTAAGAGTAAGTAAATAAAGATTTTGTTCATTTTCATTTTATATATTCCTATGGATTATTAGACATATTTTGTATTTGGGTCGAAAGCCGGATAAAAAAATTTATATTCCTTCTGCTATCATTCTTGTAACGATATCAATTTTTTCATTATCATCGATATCTAAAAAAAGGTAGAGTTCCAATCCGCGGATAGTACCCACTATTACATTTGCAGCTTTACTCAATTGAGTCTCATTAAAAAAATTAAATTCTCCTTTCTCAAAACCTTCTTTCAATATCTCCATTATTATCGATTCTTCTTTATCGTCTAACTGTTTGCGAAGTTTTTCAATGTATTGATTACCCTTTAATTCTCCTTTTACCAAAGGATAAACGCTTACAGTCTTTTTTATCTCGGTTAGCATTGTGGCAATATACTTTTTCAATTTCTCTTTAGATGAACTAACTTTACTAACCGATGTTTTTGCTTTAATAATGATATTACTGAATTCGTCTGTTATCATTGCTTCGAATATTTCATCTTTGCTTTTATAATAATAGTAAAGAGTGCTTTTCCCTTTTCCGGCTTCGTGTGCAATATCTTCCATAGTAGTTTTATGCAATCCCCATTTCTGAAATACACGCTTTGCTGCCTCGATAATTGATTTTTTAACTGCTTCATCTTTACTTAAATCGTTCATGTCACTAAGACCAATTTCGTTTTTCGGTCGAAAATTATGAAAACTTTACTTTATATGCAAGTTCATTCTAAAATAAACAATCTTTCTTTTCAGATAATGTTGGGTTGCAAACCCAGCTTAATTTTCCTTTCTACCCAATTTTCTAGCCTCTCAACACTCAATTTTAAAACAAACCTACCCCTCAGATACATAACCATCACCTTTCTCAAAACTCGTCGTTGAGAACCTATTTTTTATCTTATACATTTACCTTATTACATGTGGTAAGCTAGCCGAACCCATTAACAACAAATTTCTTTTTCTGACTGCTGATCGCTGACAGCCGACTGCCCTATCCTTCTCCTACTTGGGTTATTCCCTTGCCTGTACTGAAAAAGTACACAATCCTTAATCACACATTCCCTGACTTGCTTTTTTTCATATCCTGAACATTCCAAACAATGTTTCTTAATTGCTCTTAATGGTGTCAGTTTCATTTTACTTTCCCTAATAAGAAATATCGTTCATTATCTAAATTTTAGTTCGGACACTCCGGACGCAATTTCTTCAACTTTTTATTCGCGATTAAATTTCACATTAAATTCCGTCCGATCAGTCCGGCTCTGGGAATAAAGAATCAACCGAATCATTTTTCTGAAGCGCGTGATTCACAAATTTTATTGTTCTAATAGAATCCGATTTTCCTTCTTTTACCTCAAATCCATTTATCCTACCGTACACCTTTAGCCACCTGGTAAACTTGGCTTGAGTTAATTTTTCTAAGTCGGCGTATTCTTTCTTAAAATTATCGTACAATTCTTTTTTATCGTACTCTTTATTTATTACAAATCCATTGCTGAATTCAAAAAATTCAATTGCGGTTTCATCAATCAATTTCTTTTTATCAATGTTTACAAATTCATAATAAACCAGCCCACGCCTTAAGTAGAATTGTAAACACTCAATCATAAAACAATCAAAATCACTCCATTCATCTTCATTCCAACCGCTGAAGAAAGGCTTCCCGAAATCGTGTACTGGTCTATGTGATTTATTATAGTAATCCGAAAACTCAATAATAAACTGTCTGTCAAGAGTTGAGTCATCAACACCGGCGATAGAAAAGTTTGTTGAAATAACAACCTTCGGAGATTCATTATAACTAATGTGAATCTCATCTTTATTCTTTCGCTCAATAGTAATACCATCAGTTATAATTGAGAACAATCTTTCAAATGGAAATTTATCGCGTATATCTTCAAAGCCCAAAACGTTTGTATCCGCTTTCACTCTCTGAAAAGCAAAATTCTTTGAAGGATTAAAATTCCTTCCATCTTCAATTACGACATTTCTAACTTGGAGAATAGATTTGATAACCAAACCTTTTCCACTCCGCCCAAAAGCGCCGTCGCTCAATTTCTCATCTATAAACACAACAGCTTTAGCTGTTGACGGGTCCTTATAAGTATGTAACAGATAACCAATACCGCTTTTTAACGCCTCATATCTTTTAACTTCATTCCAGCAGACATTAAATAGAAAATCTTCGAACACGCTTCGCTTTCCGCTTTCTATAAAGTTCCTTCCAATTATTTGTTTCTTCCAGATGTGTTTATTTAGTTTTTTATAGTTGTAGAATTCTATAGAGTTTCTGCTTATCTCAGCAAAACCATTTTTGAAATAAAAATATCCTTTATCAAAACTATCTTTATTAAACTCAATATTCCTTGTAATTAAGAATTCAAGAAACTGTTGTGTGAAAAGTTGATTGGCAGATTTTATCAACGTGTCGATTATCTCATTCCTGTTTGTACCTTCAAATTCCTCAGTCGCCATTCTCTCCAGATAATTCATAACGAATTCTTTAACATCGATGCCGTCAATTTCTTCAACAATGTTGTTTTCAATTCTTACGAACAAATGATTAGTTTCTATTTTATACTTACAGAATCCTTCACTTTCCAAGAATTTCTTAAAACGAATCCGGGAAATTTTTAAGCGCTCATTTTCTCTCTTCCAAAATTTAATAACCGGCTTTTTCCAGCCGTACATTTCAGCGATATGATAAATTGTTCCTATAGTAACCCTGCCGTCATAATCTTTAACAAGAGAATCAAACTTTTTCTTTAACTCAACTTCACTGTCTTTATAATTTGGGTTTTTCAAACTCATATCCACAAAATATTTTTCGCCCTCACTATCAAGCGGGACTAATGCAAAACCTATTTTGTACCATTCTTCATAACTTCCATCCGGTAAGTTCTCAGAAAGAAAATCAAGCGCACTTTCTAATCTTGCCTTATCATAATAAATTTTTTCAGTCTTTCTCTCCCTCTGGAGAGCATGTCCGCCTTTGGCGGAGGTCGGGGTGAGGGCTTCTATTATGCAGTATTTTTTTAAACAGCAAATCACTTTATCCAAATCAACATAAGCCGGGGGTTCCTTCGGATCATCAAAATAAAAATTATAAATGCCGCCGCTCTCATGCATTGAAGGAGGCAAAGCAGTTTGACAATTCATCCAGCGTAATTCAATATGTTTGCAATAACCATCGTTCTTCAACTTAAATTTATAAACAGCTTTCTCTCCGCCAATCTTTTCAAAAACTCCACTCTTGAGAGGGGTGTCCGGCAACTGCCGGACGGGGTGTGTCATAGGGCTAGAGCAACGTAGATAAATATGAAATCCTTCACCACTCCCGCTATGAACAACCCAGCAATACTTTTCCGGTAACTCCAAATCCTGTAAAATCAACTCAACAATCTCATAATCTTCAACGGCGTCAAAGTCGAGACAACGCAAATCATTTATCCCTTGTATTCCGCCGAGCCCGGTAGAATTACTCCATTCCATTTGTTCTATATCTTCTTCTGTTTGAATATCATTCTGCCACCTGTCCCATTCAATCATTGGTCGTTTACCTTTTAACGGCAGTACATTCATATTCATCCTTTGTTTATAAACCTTTGCTAATTCTTTATACCTACTCATGGTAAAACTCCATCTTATTTATCTTTAAAAATCCTCTCCCTCTGGGAGAGGATTTAGGTGAGGGTCATAAACTATTCACCGCATCCCTCATTTCTTCCAAATCCAAACCCGCATAAAACCTTGTGGTTACATTTACAGTTGAATGACCGAGCAGCTTTGCCACTGTGAATATCGGCACCTTATTGCTTGCCCATCGTGTAGCCGCAGTTGCGCGTAAACAATGCCAGTGAAGTTCATTGGGCAGACCGGCTTCTTTTATTACTTTCTTCAGCGACTTTGAAACTGTATCTTTTTTAAATTGCTTTCCGTTTTTCTGAACAAAGACAAACTCTCTAAATATTTTACCGTTTTTGAATTGCCTGCCGGAATTCCTAAGTAATATCTGTTCCATTCTTTCATTGAAAGGAATTCGTCTTACTTTTTTAGATTTCGTTTTAAACAGTTTATTCCCGATTGTTATAACCTTATTCTTAAAATCAATGTCGCTCCATCTTAAATTGTTTTCTTCCGCTAACCTTAAACCGGATTCAACGGCAAACAGAACCATATCAGATATAACTTCTTTTCCTTTTTTCGTAAGACTTTCGCACACAATGTTTATCTGTTCTTCCGTAAAAATTATTGGTTCTTCTTTTTGCCGTTTCGGTAATTTTACTTTTAAGAAAGGATTAGAAGCGATGTAATTCCAGTCAACAAAAACATTAAACATAGTCCGGTAAATTTTGAGATAATTATAACACCCGAGTGGAGCGTTTTTCGAAATCTTCATCAATAAACTTTCAGCGTCTTTTCTCCCAATAGTATTTAAGAGCCTGTTTCCCGGGATGAACTCCAAGAACCTTCTCTCGGCTGTCTTTGTGGTATCAACGGATTTTTTTGTAAGGTTAAACTCAATCAATTTATTGTACTCGTTAAATCCCTGTTCAACCGTTACTTCATTTTTCATTGACTGCTGGACGTGTCCCGGCGCAGCACAAGGGGAGCCTGTGCCGATTCCAAATATTCCGGCAAGTAGTTTTATTTTTTCTATATCCTCAGCCGAGAAACTCTTAAATATTTGATATGGGTCTGTAGATATTTCTCTACTCGAAAATTGATTTTGTATGTTTGTTAATCCTTCCATTTCAAACTCTTATTCTTAATCATAATCTGATAAGAAACTCTTTCTGTGAATGAGCTTGTCGAAGTCAAGGGGGCTCATCATCGTCTTGTAGTTCTTTTTCATTCTGACTACTATCCCCTAACTCCTGATTTCTGTTCTCAAATATCCACTCATCCAACTCCGCCTTAGAAAAGAACAGCATCTTTCCTGTAGGGCGATGACACGGAATTATTTTTCGTGAAGTGAGTTTATAAAGATAGCTGTGGCTGAATCCCAGATAATCCGCAGCTTGATTGAAGTTTAGTGGTTTGCTTGCCTGCCGATAGGCATGGTCGTTTTTCTTTTTAAGAAGCGCTTCTAACTCATTTAGTTTAGTTAGAATTTCATTCTTGGTTTTACTTTTGTTTTTTTGCATTTCTTTGTCCTTCCAGATTTTATTTTTTCCAAAATCTTAGGACAAAGATTAAAAATACTGCAAAGAGTGGGTAACAACTTAAAGACGACTTAAGACGACTTCATTTTTCTTAATACATCCATAATTTGACTAATCTCATCACTTACTTTATGTGTTTCGGGATTGTGGTTTATATTGCTTAATGCATCTTTTAATTGTTGAGGTGTCATTTCGCCGTCATTCCACGTAAAATGATTACACAGCATTTCCCATTTATTTCTTCTAAATGTTATAAAACCTAACTGCATCATTAAATCAAATAATGGCGCAAAATCTTGTTTGTTTCTTGCCCAAACTATTTTATCATATCCTTCTGCCATATACGGATTAGTTAATTTCAATTCTTTCTTTAGGTATTTGATCTCGTTTTTTATTTTTTCTTCAAAACTTGGAGTTCCGGGGAAATACATATCTATATCAAGACCATCTTTATTATTTTTTTTCTCCTTCAAAACAAATTCTAAGTAAAGTATTTTTTCATTAATCTTTTTTTGCTTCCCGCAAAAGTCCATAACTTTTTCATAAGAGAAATTAAATGTGTCCCATTTTAATTTTTTGTCGGGTTTGCCTTTCGTTTTATTCGTATTTTTCATATTAACCAATTATTTCTTATAAAAAGTAATTAATGCTTTAATTTAAAGTTTTTCTTGAATATTTTGTTTTATAAATTAATTTTTCCTGAGCTTTTGTAAAATGCAAATTAATCCCAAACTTCTAGATAATTCTGCAACCCCATTTCAGTTAAAGGAATTCCTTTGCGGTCATCTTCTATCGGACAAATTTACCCAATTCTCAGTTGCAACAGGTTATTGGGATTTACCTGCGGTAATTGAACTGCTACCTGCATTGGAAGCATTTCTAAACAATAATTTGTTTTCTGAAGTAAGATTTCTAATTGGCGAAGAGCCCAAAATTCGTTCCTATCAACTTGATACGGCTTTCCCCGAAAAATATTTGAAAGCTGACTTATCAGAACTACCCTTTAAACCGGAATTTAAAGAAGCTGTTAATTTTATTACCAAGTACATTCAAACTGGTCGTATAAAAGTAAAACTTTACAAGAAAAGTTTCCTTCACGCTAAATGTTATATACTTGGTTCCGAAGCTGAAAATTCTATTGGTATTATTGGGAGTTCTAATTTTACCCGCAGCGGTTTATTAGGCAATACAGAACTTAATGATGTTGAATACGATCACCGTATAGTTAATTATCTACCGAAGAGTGTTGGTCAAGATCCAAGCCACCGGAGCTGGTTTGAAAAATTATGGAATGACGAGGGCAGCATTGACTGGACCGAACAATTCAAGATTGAAATCCTTGGACTAAGCAAATTTGGTAGTTTGAGTTACTCGCCTTACGAACTATACATAAAAATTCTCTATGAAATTTACGGCGAAGATATAGAGATAGAAGAAAAATTAAGATCGGAAGAATTTTTTGAAACACGAGTTGATTTAACATTATTCCAAGAAGAAAGTGTACGCAAAGTATTATCCCGTTTATATAATCATAGAATTGGAATGTGCCTTTTAGCAGATAGTGTTGGCCTCGGAAAATCATTCATCGCAAAAAGAGTAATAGAAGATATTGGTTATTTTAAACGTCAAAACGTTGCTGTAATTACTCCCGCATCATTGCGCGAAGACTGGCAAAACCATCTTAATGAAATCACCGTAAATGCTCCGGTCTATTCTATAACGGAATTCGCATTGGAGAATAATTTTGAATCTATAAAAAGAGATTTACTTTTTAGAAAGTTAAAATCCAAACGTAATAATGCTATTGATCTTTTGGTTATAGATGAAAGCCATAACTTAAAAACGCAAGCAAGCAAATCATTCCGTAATCTTCTCGATTTGTTGGTAGATAAAGAATTTTGTGCTGAAATACCTAAAGTACTAATGCTTTCGGCAACGCCTGTGAATAACGGTATTAAAGATTTAGCAAATCAAATTCTTTTGGCAAAAGGTGGGAATGATAAATTCTTTTCCTCTTTCGGCATTGAAAGCATATTTAACTTTTTCCGTTCAACTCAAAGTGAGTTCCGACGTTTAGGTTCTCCTGAAGTTTTCTCCGAACTATATCCGATTCTTAATCGTATAATGGTTAAAAGAACGAGACACCAAGTAAAGAAAGATTTTCCGGACGCTACTTTGGAAGGTAAAAAAATAATCTTTCCAGAAGAAGATTTAATAAACGTTCTTTATGAACTGGATAGTAAAAAACTCCGTAAAGTAATCAGCGACAAGTTAAACTCTCTAGAAAAAACCAATCCTGAACTCTTTAAGTTTTTTACAGTAGAAATGACAGATCAAGATGAAGAGAAAGAAGATATTGTCGGCTTGCAAGAATTTTTCCGAATAAAAGAAGAAACCGTTAAGAAACATCAAACCGAGTATGAATCAATTTTCCATTTTATTGACCGGGCTATAAAAGGTCTAAAACTTATTCCATACAGTTATCTCACTGAAAAAATTCATAAGACGGTTGATGAAGATTCGCAAGCAAAATCACGGAAGAATTTAACCGGGGTTATGAAAGTTACCCTCTTTAAATCTTTTGATTCATCTATTTTTACTTTTTCTAAAAGAGTTTCTCGTTACAAAACATATCTTGAACAGTTTGAAAGACTTTTCTTTGAAGATAAAATTTTAGTAAAGCCTTCTGTTATTCAGAAAGCAATAAGCGCTCTTGATGATGAGCCCGATGAAGACATAATTGATTTAATAAATGAAGAAATCTCAAAATTTAATGATAGGGAAGAACAAAGAAGAAAAGCTGACAAAGAGTATAAAAAAGAGAATGCATATTTACCTGTAAACTTAGAAGAATATAATGTTGAGAATATAAAACGCTTTATTCAACAAGATCGAGAAATAATTCGTCTTATCAACAGTGTTATATCCTCAGTTGATGTCGATACAAAACTCCTCAAGTTGAAGCAGTTACTTAAAAATCTCAAAGGACAGAAAGTTTTAATTTTTTCTTACTTTGCTACCACTATTGATTACTTGAAAGATTCATTAGACAAAGAGTTTATTTCTGAGATTAGTCTTGAGAATTCCGAAATCGCATTTCTAAAAAGCAAAAACGGCAAGTACAAAAGCGAATATGTAAAAAGGTTCGCTCCAATTGCACAGAATCAAGAGATAAATAATGGTTTGGTTAACGGTAAAAAGGAAATAAAAATTCTTTGTTCTACCGATGTTCTTAGCGAAGGTCAAAACCTTCAAGATTGCGGAATTATTATTAACTATGACCTTCATTGGAACCCTGTTAAAATGGTTCAACGCAATGGTCGTATAAATCGTCTTGGTTCTGTTTTTGAAACCGTAAATGTTTATAACTTTAGACCGGAAGACCAGCTCGATAAGTTTTTACGTCTGATGTTAAAATTGCAAGAGAAGATTCAAGTAATTGGTGCAAGCGTAGGTTTAGACAGCAGTGTCCTCGGTGAAGAAATAACTCCAAAGCAATTTGGCTTAATTGAAAATATTTATAGTGAAGATAAAGCCAAACAAAAAGATGCAATAAAAGAACTTGAACGGGAAAACGATTTGGCGTTCGATGAAGTATTTGAAAATGATTTACGTGAATTTATGCGTAAAGCCTCTGATGAAGAAAAAGAAAAAATTAAAACCCTTAATCTTGATAAGTGGTGTAAAATAAATTCACTTACCAACGAGCAAAAACTCTTAATTTATAACATTGCTAAAGGCGAGTTTCGTTTTATAAGAAACGACTCAAATAAAGTTGCTGAAGAAAAAAACCATCTCCGAGCTTTAAATACTATCCGTAGTTTTGAGACTGAACGTCAAGCCCTTCAGTTAACTGAATCGGCAGTAACCGAAATTAAAGAATTAGCGCAAAAATATTTTGATGCAGAAAAAGCATATCAATTGACTATGGATTTTGAAGACTTAACAGATTTTCAAGGCGTTAAAAGAACCGGCGGCGCTGTTTCTCTTGCAAGGTATAAAGAAGAACTGTTGCAATTATTAAATGATAACCAAGATAGATATTCTGTTGATAATATTAACCGTATGCGTTTGATTCTTACAAGGCAGAACTATCTTCCTTTTGAAAACAGATTACGAAGTTTTCTAAGAAGAAACGACAACAAAATTTCAATTGATTTTCTTGATAATCTCGCTATTATCAGTAATAATTTACTAAAGGAAAGTCAAACTGCGGAAGTACCTGAACCGGTTTTCTGGTATGGTTACTACAATTTATAATTTCTCATTTTTAATTTATAATTGATTTTATGTCAAACATACGCTCATTAGTTGAAAACAAATCAAAACTCGATTACAAAGAATTAACTCTTTCTTTAGTGCAAGAGTTTGGAATAAAAGATAAAGTTGAATGGGATAGTGTTATTCCTGCACAAGTACAGAAAGAACTTTTCGGCGGCGAGACGCTACGCTTATTTAAAGACCACGAAACCTTCGCAAATCAAAAAGATATTCGCGCAATTCATCGTTCAAAAGGGGAAACTTCACAACTGTTGATTTTATCAGCTATCCTTAATGACGAAAAACTTTCCAAACAAACAATTGAACGTATAACAAAAAAGTTTGTCGGAGGACAAGCTGCAGAACGTTATGTAGTTTGGTTCCTCGGTAATCCTCAGCATTCTGCCTATAAGGTTGTTCTATCCGGGAAAGAAGGCAAAAAAGTTGTATTAAAAACTTTACCTTTTGCTGTTGACCAACCTTATTATAAAACTTATGATTTCATTCTTAACGAAGTAAGCAGCAAGGTAAATAAGTTTTTTGTTGAACCTAATGAGCTTTGGAAATCACTCTGGAAAGCCTTTGATATATCCGTTGTTAATAAACAGTTTTATAATGATATCAAAAGTTCATTCAACGATCTTGTTGAGAATGTACTAGCGAAAAGTTTTATTAAAGATTTGGGAGTCAAAAAACATTTCACAATCCGTCTCATCGGCAGATTAATCTTTTGTTGGTTTCTGAAAAAGAAAGGTATTGTTAATGATGACGTTCTCTCTGCCAATGCAGTAGGTAAGTACACAAACTATTATAAAGAACTGCTGGAAAAACTTTTCTTTGATGTTTTCAATACACCGGCAAAAGAAAGAACGAAAAATTTACCTGATGAAATAAAAGACTATCCTTTTCTTAACGGCGGTTTGTTTGAAGATCAGAAAGAAGATTTTAAAGATAACTACCAACTATATTTACCTAATGAATGGTTCTTTAATCTTTTTGATTACACTTTAGAGAAATATAATTTTACAATTGATGAAAACACTTCCTCAAACGCAGAAATTGCAATTGACCCGGAAATGCTGGGTAGAATTTTCGAGAACTTATTAGCCGAACAAAATCCCGAAACACAAGAATCAGCTCGCAAATCAACCGGCTCTTACTACACTCCCCGCGAAATTGTTGATTATATGGTAGAACAAAGCCTTATAGAATATCTCAAATCAAATATTAGTAAAGACGTCATTCTGAACGAAACGAAGTGGAGTGAAGAATCTTTAAGTCAAAAAATTGAAGACTTCGTTCACACCGAAGAACTCCCCGAAGAACTAAAACCATTCTCAAAAGAAATACTTGATAAACTCGGCACTGTTAAAATTTTGGACCCTGCTTGCGGTTCCGGCGCTTTCCCAATCGGTATGCTGCAAAAAATTATTGCACTCAAGTTACAGCTTTCCCCCCTTACCAAGGGGGGAATACAAGGGGGGTCAAAGGAAGTTTATAACCTCAAACTCCAAACAATCCTCAACTCCATTTACGGCTGCGACATACAGCCGATGGCTGTAGAACTTTCCCGCTTACGCTGCTGGTTAAGTTTAATTATTGATGAACCTGTTGATAAGAAAAAATCAAATTGGGGAATTGAAAACCTTCCTAACCTCGACTTTAAATTTGTTTGTGTAAATACATTAATTAGCTTGCCTGAATTTTCCGCTTCGTTTGGAATCTCGGAAGATGAGTTTAACAAACTGAAAAGTTTAAGAGAAGAATACTTTACTGCTTCCGCAAAACGAAAAGAAAAAATTGAAGAAGAATTTAAGATTGAGCAAAAGAAAATTGCCGAAAAACACGCGGAATGGTCAACAAAAAATACTGAAGCAGTTACAATGCTTACAAACTGGAATCCGTTTGATATTTCGGAAACGCCCTGGTTCGATCCTTTCTGGATGTTTGGGATTAAAGAAGGATTTGATGTTGTTATTGGTAATCCGCCCTATATACAGCTACAAAAAGAAAGCGGTAAACTATCCAAAATGTATGAGAAACAAAATTTCCAAAGTTTTAAACGAACCGGCGATATATATACTTTATTTTATGAAAAAGGAAATCATATACTGAAACTTAATGGGAATTTATGTTTAATTACTTCCAACAAATGGATGCGTGCCGGTTATGGCGAACCTCTTAGAAGGTACTTGGCTGAGAAAACAAATCCAGTTTTACTTATAGATTTTGCCGGGCAGAAGATTTTTGAGGCGGCAACAGTTGACACAAACATATTGTTGTATAGAAAGGAAAACTATAAGACTGCAACTCAAGCCTGCATTGTTAAAAACGGTTATAAGAATAATCTAACGGAATATGTCAGTGAAAATGCTTCTCCAACTAAATTCTCGCCCCAAACCAGTTGGGTAATACTCAATTCTATTGAACAACGTATTAAAGAGAAAATTGAGCGGGTTGGGACACCGCTTAAAGATTGGGATATAAACATTTATCGTGGTGTCTTAACTGGTTTTAATGAGGCATTCATTATCGATGGGAAAAAGAAAGATGAACTGATTGCCCAAGACCCAAAATCTGTCGAAATTATACGACCGATTTTA